>Ga0206930_1053_pt1 | contig 27500 bp, 24 predicted proteins | sample Alteio_BWOrgHeat_20_FD_152939 | JGI IMG/M metagenome (GOLD analysis project Ga0206930, IMG submission 152939) | Enriched cells from forest soil in Barre Woods Harvard Forest LTER site, Petersham, Massachusetts, United States -... | ecosystem: Environmental > Terrestrial > Soil > Temperate forest >... | reverse complement strand
CGTTGATTTTCAAGATCACGCTGCACCCGTTCATTCAAAAACCAATCTATACCGAATTTTAGCGCCGTACTTAAAAATAAAAAAAAGATGCTTGTTAATGCCGAACCAATAAAATATGCCCAGAATGATGGCATTTTTCCATTATTATGAGCCTCTATAAGAGATTTGCAGGAAATTGTAAGGCCGTATTTTCCCAATGTAAAAACAATGATGCTTATGGCCAGCGCGAGCGTGTAAAACTTGTACAGTTTCCTATCCAGGAACTTAGGGATAAAATATAAAAAATTGAGATAAAATAAACCAATATTGATTGTACCAAATCCCACAAATATGATCGTCAGGCTAAGCATGCTTATTTTGCTATCACGGGATACATATATCAAATACGATATAATACTTACCCAAAAAACAATGTGCCAGATTATTTGCCAAATACGCTTCATCGCATCTAATGTAATATTTTAACCGCTTTATTAGCACATATTTATATGTAGCATCCATTTTTACCGATAAACCCGCCAATATTTCCGATAAACGCTTTTATACTGATAAATGCCCGTTCATCTACAAATCCCGTCTGTTGGTCTAATACTTTTTAGCAGGTGAATAATTAGGTATTTCTTTGTATCATCAAATCACAACAAAATGAAAAGGCTGATCACAAACTCGAATCCATTTATCTTACTGCTGTTACCTGTAGTATTTGCATTAGTAATGGGGATAAGTTATCAATCTCAACAAAAAAGAGAATTCGCCTCAAGCAGCAGCGCTGCGTCACATGCAACCTCATTGTTTTATAAAGGCGTAACTCTTGTAAAAACTGTTTGCTCCATTGCCAAAGAAAAGGTATGGTAATCAGCACAGAGGGGTTAAGTTTTAATTTTGGCAACCAGCAAGTTGTAAAATCGCTATCCCTGCAAGTGCCCGAGGGCAGTATCTACGGTTTTTTAGGGCCAAATGGCGCCGGCAAAACCACTACTATAAAATTGCTGCTCAATCTGTTAAAGACAGACCAGGGCAGCATTCATATTTTTGATAAGGAGCTGAAAAGCAACCGCATCGATATTCTTTCACAAATAGGCTCGCTTATAGAGCAGCCTGCTATTTATCTTCATCTTTCGGGCAAGGAAAACCTGATGAACCGTGCCTTACTGTTAGAGGTATCAGAAGAACGGGTTGATGAAATGCTAAAATTAGTTCATCTGACTGACGCTGCTCAAAAAAAAGCCGGTAAATATTCCTTAGGTATGAAGCAGCGGCTCGGCATTGCCCTTGCCTTGCTTTCTGACCCCAAATTACTCATACTTGATGAACCCACTAATGGCCTCGATCCAAACGGCATCATCGAGGTGCGCGAATTACTGATCAGGCTGGTTACACAGCATCAAAAAACTGTGTTTATTTCCAGTCATTTATTGGCCGAAGTGGAACGCATGGCTACGCATGTAGGCATTATTGACCGGGGCGAGTTGCTGTTCCAGGGAAGTATTAAGGATCTGGAAAGTATCAGTCAGCCCCAGATACAGGTTGAAGTTGATAATACGGTGGATGCCGCTAATTTTTTGAAGAAGCAAAGCATCACTGTAACCGATATCAGCGAAGATCACTTATGTATTCCTTTTACATCGCGTGAGCAGATCGGCTTTATCAATACTTTGCTTAATCAAAACGGGTACGTTATTTATAGCATCCACAAGATACATAAGGACCTGGAGAAGTTGTTTTTAGATATCACCCAAAAAGCCTGAACATATGAAGGGATTTATACTATCGTTTCGGTCTGAGTTTTACAAAACACGTAAAACTATGGGCTTTTGGAGTGCTATACTGTTACCCTTACTTCTATGCACTTTACTTTTCGTGGGTTTTTTTAATAAGAGCGATCATTTGGCTCATATGCCGGGTATGATGGCCTGGATGCAATTTGCAGGGGCGATATTAGCGGTAATGGGCTCGTTGCTGCTGCCTATGCTGATCGTGTTTATTGGTTATTCTGTACACAGTATCGAACATAAAGCCGATACCTGGAAATCATTGTTCAGCCTGCCTATACCAAAATGGTCGGTATATTCGGCTAAATATGCTTATGCATTTTTCTTAGTGTTTTTGTGCCTTGCGCTGTTTGTACTTTTCACATTAGGGTTCGGCAATTTACTAAGCATACTCAAGCCAACTTTAAAATTTAATGAATACCATATCGAGGGTCTTTTATCGAAGATCTATCTCAAATTGCTGCTTTCGTCTTTAGGTATATTATCGATCCAATTTTTGTTGAGCCTGCTTTTCCGCGACTTCCTGAAGCCGATGGGTATAGGATTTGTGTTAACTATTACCGGAGTAATACTGGCAAACGTGGAATGGAAATATGCTTACCTTTTCCCTTATTCGCATCCGATGCTGACCATAAGGAGCATTCTCCAAAACAGGATGGGAAATTCCGGCGACAGCATGCCGCAGATCAATATCGACCTGTTTACCAAAGATATATTTGTAAGCCTGTCGGTAGCAGTTGCGGTATTTATCCTGGGCTATTTTATTGTATTGAAGAAGAGTGTGAAATAATTCTAAAATATCGCCTCCGCTATCTTCCTCGTCGGCCCTGGGTTACTCATTGTATAAAAGTGTAAAACAGGTGCTCCCAGGTTTATCAATTCCCTGCACTGGTTGATCATCCATTCAATGCCCACCTCCTTTACCTCTTTTTCTGATTTGCAGTTATGTACTGCATCACTAAGGTCTTCGGGTATATCGATATGAAATATTTTTGGAAGGTTGATCAACTGCTTTGAAGAGGTGATGGGCTTTAATCCCGGGATGATCGGCACATTGATGCCATTTTCGCGGCACGTAGCTACAAACTCCCGGTATTTATTATTATCAAAAAACATTTGGGTCACAATAAAATCGGCGCCCATATCTACTTTTTGTTTCAAATATTTAAAGTCGGATTTAAGGTTTGGGGCCTCAAAATGCTTTTCAGGATACCCGGCTACGCCAATACAAAAGTTGGCGTTCATTACCTCGTGATCCTCGTACAGATATTTGCCGCTGTTCATGTTCACTACCTGTTGCAACAGATCGGTAGCATAGGAATGGCCGCCTGGTGTAGGTATAAACCCTGCATCGGCCATACGGGCATCGCCACGCAAAACCAGCACATTATCGATCCCCAAAAACTGCAGATCGATCAAGGCGTTCTCGGTTTCTTCCCTGGTAAAACCACCGCAAATGAGGTGAGGCACAGCATCCACTTTATAACGGTTCATGATGGCTGCACAAATGGCCACCGTGCCTGGGCGTTTACGATAGGATACCTTTTCAAGTAAACCGTTATCATGCTGCTTATAAATATAATCCTCACGGTGATAGGTCACATCAATAAACGGCGGATTAAACTCCATCAGCGGGTCGATGGCGTTGTAAATACTCTGAATGCTGTTGCCTTTTACCGGCGGCAATAATTCGAATGAAAAAAGTGTTTTGCCTTTTGCTGCACTAATATGTTCTGTAATCCTCATAAGCCCTCTGCCTCCGCTAACGAGCGGAGAAATGTTTGTGATATTTATTGTTAAAGGTCCAAATATAATATAGTTCTCCCCCTTTAGGGGGTCGGGGGCTTAGTAATTAATATTGGGCCCCAGCCACCTCTCCACAGTTTCCACGGACATATTTTTCCGCTTAGCATAATCTTCTATCTGATCCTTGCTGATCTTCCCTAAACCAAAATACCTTGCCTGAGGATGCGCAAAATAAAACCCGCTAACGGATGCAGCCGGCGTCATGGCCAGACTTTCGGTCAGGTGCATGTGGGCATTGTCTTCAGCTTTTAGCAGATCGAATAAAGTGGTTTTCTCGGTATGATCCGGGCAGGCGGGATAACCCGGCGCCGGGCGAATGCCCTGGTACGCTTCCTTGATCAGGTCATCTGTGCTTAAAGCCTCATCCTTTGCATATCCCCAATGGTCACGACGTACCAGTTCATGCATTTTTTCGGCAAATGCCTCAGCCAGTCGGTCGGCCAGGGCTTTAGCCATGATACTGTTGTAATCATCGTAGTCCTTTTCAAACTTTGCCACCAGCTCATCACAGCCAATGCCCGCGGTTACTGCAAAGCCACCGAAATAATCCGGCACTCCGCTTTCTTTTGGTGCGATGAAATCTGACAGGGCATAATAAGGTTCCCCTTTTACCTTTTCCGATTGCTGGCGAAGCGTATGGATGCGTGTTAATAACTGCTTACGCGATTCATCAGTATATAATTCGATATCATCACCAACGCTGTTTGCAGGCCAGAAACCGATCACACCGTTAGCCTGCAATAGTTTTTCCTTTACTATCTTTTTTAACAACGCCTGCGCGTCATCATAAAGCTTTTTCGCCTCAACGCCCACGTATTTATCATCAAATATCTTCGGATAACTGCCGCGCAGTTCCCAGGTATGGAAAAATGGCGTCCAGTCGATATAAGGTACTAACTCTTCTAAAGGAAATGCTTTGAAAACCTTAGTGCCTGTAAAGGTTGGCTTCGGTGGAATAGATCCATTCAGGTTGATCTGCAACCTGAAATTACGCGCATCATCAATGCTTACAAATCGCTTATCCGAACGTTTGTTCAGGTGTGCTTCGCGGGCTTTTTCATACTCATCCTTTGTGGTTTGAATAAATTCATCCCGAAAATCCTTATTCATCAAATTGCTGCAAACCCCAACACTGCGTGAGGCATCCAGCACATGGATAACCCCATGCTGATAATTCGGCGCCACTTTTACTGCGGCATGAATACGTGATGTGGTTGCCCCGCCGATAATTAACGGAATAGTAAAACCTTCGCGATCCATCTCTTTGGCAAAATGAACCATCTCATCCAATGATGGTGTGATCAAACCGCTCAGGCCGATGATATCTACCTGTTGCTTTTTAGCTTCCTCAATGATGCGTTGTGCCGGTACCATTACACCCAAGTCGATCACCTCAAAATTATTGCAGGCTAAAACCACACCCACGATGTTTTTACCGATATCGTGCACGTCGCCTTTAACGGTGGCCATCAAAACCTTACCAGCATTGGCACGGGCGGCAGTGGTATCTTCTCCAGAATCGATCACTCTTTGTTTTTCCAGTTCTATAAAAGGCAGCAAGTAAGCCACTGCTTTCTTCATCACGCGAGCTGATTTTACCACTTGAGGTAAAAACATCTTACCTGCGCCGAATAAGTCGCCTACCACATTCATTCCGTCCATCAGCGGGCCTTCGATCACTTCTAATGGCTTGGCAAATTTGAGACGGGCTTCTTCCACGTCATCATCCAGATATTCAATAATACCTTTTACCAGGGCATGCGACAAGCGCTCTTCAACGGTTCCCTTGCGCCATTCTTCATCGCGCACAATTTCTTTACCTTTTGATTTGATGGTATCGGCAAACTCTACCAATCGCTCAGTAGCATCCGGGCGACGGTTCAATAATACATCCTCCACCTTTTCTAAAAGATCTTTTGGAATTTGCTCGTAAACCTCCAGCATCCCGGCGTTCACTATACCCATATCCAGTCCAGCTTTGATGGCATGATACAGGAATGCCGAGTGCATCGCCTCGCGCACGGTATTATTACCTCTGAAAGAGAAGGAAATATTACTTACGCCCCCGCTCACTTTGGCCAGCGGCAGATTTTGTTTTATCCAGCGTGTAGCTTCAATAAAGTCAACCGCATAGTTGTTATGTTCCTCTAATCCTGTAGCTACCGTTAAAATGTTTGGGTCGAAGATGATGTCCTGTGGTGGGAAGCCTACCTCGTTCACCAAAATATCGTAACAACGCTTGCATATTTCGATGCGGCGGGCCAATGAATCGGCCTGTCCCTGTTCATCAAAGGCCATTACTACCACGGCCGCACCATAGGTTTGGATCTTCCGTGCCTGATCTTTGAATTTATCCTCGCCTTCCTTTAGAGAGATGGAATTAACGATGCCCTTGCCCTGTAAGCATTTCAGCCCTGCTTCGATCACCGTCCATTTGGACGAATCCACCATGATAGGCAGTTTCGCGATATCGGGTTCAGAGGCTATCAGGTTTAAAAACTTTACCATTGCCGCTTCCGAATCGATCATGCCCTCATCCATGTTCACATCGATCACCTGGGCACCGCCCTCTACCTGCTGACGGGCAACTACCAATGCGCCCTCAAAATCTTCGGCTAAGATCAGCTTGGAAAATTTTGGTGAACCGGTAATGTTAGTACGCTCGCCAATGTTGGCAAAATTGGTTTCGGGGGTAAGAATTACTGCTTCCAGTCCGCTTAAACGCAGATAGGGTTCGGTTTCCGGTATTTTTCTTGGCGATGCTTTTGCAGCTTTCTCGGCTATACAACGGATGTGATCAGGCGTAGTACCGCAGCATCCGCCTACAATATTCGCCATTCCGAAATCCAGGAAATCTTCAATTAAATGCGCCGTTTCATGGGGCATTTCATCATAACCGCCAAACTCATTCGGGAGACCCGCATTAGGATAGGCCGAAATAAATACGTCCGCCTTTTCTGAAAGTTCCTGTAAGTGCGGACGCATCTCTTTAGCACCCAAGGCACAGTTCAACCCAACAGACAATAAACCGGCATGGCGCACCGAGTTCCAGAAGGCCTCTACAGTTTGCCCGGATAATGTTCGGCCCGAAGCATCAGTAATGGTGCCTGAGATCATGATATTGCTGGTACTGCGGTAAAAATTGCGGTCCTTACCGGCTACATGACATTCATGTTCGTATCTTTTTATGGCGAAAATGGCCGCCTTGGCATTCAACGTATCAAATATGGTTTCGACGAGTAACAGATCTGAGCCACCGTCAACCAATCCGCGCACCTGCTCATAGTATGCTTCGGCGAGGTCGTCAAATGTAACGGCACGATAACCCGGGTCATTCACATCAGGCGACATAGATGCCGTACGGTTGGTCGGCCCGACTGCACCTGCAACAAAGCGGGGCCTGTCGGGGTTCTTTTTGTTATATTCGTCAACCACCTCACGGGCAATGCGTGCGCCTTCGTAGCTTAGCTCATAAGCCAGGTCCTCCATGTGGTAGTCGGCCAATGAGATGCGCTGGGTACTGAAGGTATTGGTCTCAATAATATCCGCGCCTGCCTCAATATATTCCTTGTGTATATCCCGGATAACATCCGGACGGGTGATATTCAGCAGGTCATTATTTCCTCTCAGGTCTGAGGGGTGGTCGCGAAACCTTTCCCCGCGAAAATCCTCCTCGGTGAGCTGGTACCGTTGTATCATGGTACCCATCGCTCCGTCAATTACCAATATGCGTTTCTGTAGTTCTTTTCTAATATCCATTTTTTGTGATTCCACCGATATCATTGGTGATTCCACTGATTATTTACTGATGATTCCACCGATTTATTTTTGTGATTTCACCGAAAAATCAGTGCAATCGTAAATCAATCGGTGTAATCCTCTATTAATCGGTGAAATCTAAACAGGCTTATATCGAAAAGTCGGGCATAAACTGACTTTCGCTTATCTTTCCTATCCATTTTTGAGGCGGATAAGTAGAACGTAGCACCTTGTAAGCACAGGTTGCTAAGACATCGCAGGGTCTAATCCCTCCGTCTTTCTCTATAAGCAGCACAAAGTTGCACAATAAGGTTGTAAATTCAAAATGGGTGGAGGGCTTGTGTGTAGGGGGAGTGTAAATTTTGGAATGGATACTTACTTACTCTTCCTCAATATAACAATTCTGATCTTGCCTCTAAGATTTTCTGGTTTAAAATCATTAGTATCTTTCTTAAGAACATTATAATACAATGTATCCGACTCCGGCAATTTATCTTTTATGGCCTCAAATTGATCAGGAGGATAACCAGTATCATAATTTAAGATATCTTGGCCATAACTCGTACTGCCGGGATTTCTTATAATCCACTGTCTTTTATCGCCTTTATTATCTACTACAATTCTATAAGAAATGTCCCTTCCAGTATCTTTCTTTGTTGTCCTGTACCAAAAGCCTGCGCGCCAAGAAGACTCAACCCAACCTTGTAGAGGTTTCAAATCATAGGTGTTGTCATTATCAAATGACTCATAATTCAAAACGGTGTTACAGACATAAGTTTTTCGTTTTATCGCTTCTTGTTTAGTATTTGACCATCCAGGCAAATTATCACTACCATGTACAATGTCACATTTGAAAGCATCAACATGATTGCTTAGGTTACAAGTGATAATTACGCATGCTACGAATGCCATTCCAATCCATTTAACAGTTTTTTCTAATGGACTAAGTTTAGGCTTATCTAATTTCACGATTTGAATTTACTATGTTTTTAGAACCTTATATAAATTAAATGTTACAGCAAAATACTTTTAAACACCACTTCCAATTTCCCTCAAATACCCCCAACTTCGCAATCCATATATTTTAGGATTACACTGATTTGGAAAAATTACACCGATTACATCTGTGCAATCAAAGTCTAATCTGTGGAATCAAAAAAATAATCGGTGAAATCAAAATCATATGATCAGTCATTATAAAAAAATTGCTTCAGAGCTTTCGATAAATGAAAAACAGGTAAGCACCACAGCCGGTTTATTGGACGAGGGTGCAACCGTGCCTTTTATATCCCGTTACCGCAAGGAACTCACCGGCAGTCTCGACGAGGTGCAGGTAGCCGCCATCCGCGACCGTGTGCAGCAACTGCGCGAACTGGACAAACGCCGCGAGGCAATCTTGAAATCGCTGACCGAAATGGGCAAATTGACCCCCGAACTGGAAAAGCAGGTGAACGAAGCGGAGACCATGGTAGCGCTGGAAGATATTTATTTACCCTATCGACCCAAAAGAAAAACGAGGGCCACTGCCGCACGTGAAAAAGGTTTGCAGCCATTGGCCGACCTCATCCTTACACAAAGCCGTGCCGACCTGGAATTGGAAGCTGCAAAATATATTGATGAAGAAAAAGGCGTCGCTTCCGTTGAGGAAGCACTGGCTGGTGCGAGGGACATTATCGCCGAGCACATCAGCGAAAATGCAGAGGTAAGGACCCGTATGCGGGCTTTGTTTGTGGAGAAGGGTACCGTTCAATCAAAAGTAATCACGGGCAAGGAAGATGTCGGTATTAAATACAAGGATTATTTTGATTGGACGGAACCTGTAAAATCGATCCCCTCGCACCGCATATTGGCTATCCGCCGCGGCGAGAAGGAGGAGATGCTCTGGCTGGATATTCAGCCGCCGGAGGATGAGGCTATAGGCCTTTTAGAGCAACTATTTGTAAGAGGCAATAATGAATCATCACAACAGGTAAAACTGGCTATAAGCGACGGATACAAGCGCTTGCTAAAACCATCGATGGAAACAGAGGTGCGGCTGCTTACCAAGAAAAAGGCAGATGAAGAAGCGATCCGGGTGTTTGCTGAAAATGCGCGCCAGTTGCTTTTGGCTGCGCCACTGGGGCAGAAAAGGACTATGGCGATTGACCCCGGTTTCCGTACGGGCTGCAAAGTGGTTTGTTTGGATGAACAGGGGAAACTTTTAGAGTATACTGCTATCTTCCCGCATACCGGGGCTGGAAATGTAAAGGAAGCGGAGAAAACAACAAGACACCTTTTTGAAAAATATAATATTGAAGCTATTGCCATTGGCAACGGTACCGCTGGGCGCGAAACGGAACTTTTCGTACGAAATTTAAACCTGCCAGGTGTCTCAATCGTGATGGTGAACGAAAGCGGGGCATCCATTTATTCGGCATCGGATGCAGCACGCGAGGAATTCCCGGATAAGGACGTGACGGTGAGGGGCGCGGTATCTATTGGTCGCAGGTTAATGGATCCATTGGCCGAACTGGTTAAGATCGACCCAAAATCAATAGGTGTAGGCCAGTACCAGCATGATGTGGATCAAACTAAATTGCAAACGTCGTTGGATGATACGGTGATCAGCTGCGTGAACGCCGTTGGTGTTGAGTTGAATACGGCATCCAAACAAATACTGGCTTATGTATCCGGGCTTGGGCCACAACTGGCACAAAATATTGTGGATCACCGCAATGAGCATGGTGCTTTTAAACGCTGTGACCAGCTTAAAAAAGTAGCGAGACTGGGTGATAAAGCATTTGAGCAAGCCGCAGGTTTTCTCCGCATCCGCGATGCGGAAAACCCTTTGGATAGAAGTGCAGTTCATCCTGAAAGATATGCCCTGGTAGAGCAAATGGCTAAAGACCTTAAATGTTCCGTAAAGGAATTGATGGGCGACCAGCAATTGCGAAAAAGTATCCCGCTGCAAAAATATGTGACTGAAACGGTTGGCCTGCCTACCTTAAATGATATTATGGCCGAACTGGCTAAACCCGGTCGGGACCCGCGTGAACAGTTTGAGGCATTCAGCTTTACGGAAGGTGTGAATGCCATTGGTGATCTGAAGATCGGCATGAAGTTACCAGGCATAGTAACCAACATAACCAATTTCGGCGCATTTGTGGATATCGGCGTTCACCAGGATGGGTTGGTGCATTTGAGCCAGATCACTAACCGCTTTATTAAGGACCCTAATGAGGTATTGAAAGTACATCAAAAGGTGGAGGTGACGGTAACGGATGTCGATGTTAACCGGAAACGCATCGCCTTATCAATGAAGGTAAATGAACCAAGGGAACAACCCAAACCGCGAGAACAGCCAAAATATCAGCCCAAACCCACGCCTGAGAAAAAGCCTCAGCCTGAAACTGATATGGCTATAAAGCTGGCCGCGTTGAAGGGGAAGTTTAAGTGAGACTTTAATATGTCATTGCGAGCGTAGCGTGGCAATCGCGAACTTTGCAATACTGCTCTGTATAGCATGCGATTGCTTCGTCGTTCCTCCTCGCAATGACAGGTTGGTAATATTCGAACAATTGTATGTAAATTTTATTCCAAAGTGATCTGCCTCCTGATGCTTTCCTCTAACGAAATGAACGTTTCGGTGCGCTGAATCCCCTTAACGCCTTGTATGTTTTCGTTAAGCACTTCCCTCAGGTGATTGGTATCGTGGCAAACGATCTTTGCGAAGATGCTATAGCTGCCGGTAGTGTAATGCAGCTCCACAATTTCTTTTACTGTTTTCAATTGCTTTACGGCCTCATGGTATTGCGAGCCCTTCTCAAGATATATACCAAGGAAGGCGGTAATATCATAGCCTAATTTCTGCGGATCAACTTCCAAACTGGCGCCCTTTATTACGCCCATTTCTTCTAATTTTTTCATCCGAACATGGATGGTTCCGCCGGAAACGATCAACTCTTTGGCGATTTCGGTGTAGGGAGTGGTCGCATTTTTCATCAATATCGATAAAATCTGGATGTCTAGATTATCAATTTCTAAATTTTGAGCTTTTCTGTGGGACATAAATTTGGAATTCTATATTTAAATACAAGTTTAATTAAAATAAAATTAAAAATGCAAATATATTATTGAAATATTTGCAAGAAATTGATACTCCTGTTAGATTTGTAATAAGCAATTGGATGATGCTTACCGTTCTTTAAAAATCAAAACAATGTTGGGTGGTGAAATTTTTGGCAGACACACCTCCTTGTCCCGGTGGCGGAGAGAATGGGAAACCCCTTTGGGGCTAACCACTCCTTGAAGGTTCGACCCCTTCCCCAACAGCTAAGTTTTAAGTCGATAGTCCTTAGTCCAAAGTCTCAAGTCAGACTCAAGACTCAGAACTTAAGACTTCTGACTTAATATACTGTAGGATGGTGAAATTTTTGGCAGACACACCTCCTTGTCGCGGTGGCGAAGAAATCGGGAAACTCTTAGCAATAAGAATAACCACTTCGTGAAGGTTCGACTCCTTCTCCTACAGCCCTTCTCATAATTTAGGTTTATAATTGGTTAGTAAAGACCCCTGCCCATCAGGGGCTTTGCTGTTTTATAGGCCCAGCCCCCGGCCCCCGCTGGCTAGCGGGGGAGTTCTCAAAGAATTTGAATATCGAATACTGAATTTTGAATATCGAATATCGGTGAAGCACGGTTATTCTCGTTATTCAGCATTCGGTGTTCAATATTGCATTCAATCAAACTTTAACTGCTCACTGCAAACGGATAACTGCAAACTAATCATTACCTTTATAGAAATCTACGGCTCATGATCCTCTTTTCAAGAAGAAACTTATTTTACAGCGACTATAGATGGACTCCATATGTGCCCAATGATCCGCGCACAAACGGAAAGCCTGATAACACGCCTTTTTGCAAAGAGGAGGGCAATGAAGTTGTTTATCTGATCAATAAGTTAATGGCACTTTGGGATTACCGTTTTGCCAATACCGGCAATAAGATGGAAAAACTGATCCACGATAAATTACCAACTGAGGTTAGCAGCCAGGAAGAAGTACAGCAATGGCTGAAGGCGAACTTGAAATTCTAACCTCAAAAACTCACTTAGTTTACCTTCTCAAACCTCGCCGCCCAACCACCACCGGAGGCAAGCTTTACGGACAACACCTCTTTTGATTTTACATTAGTTACCACCCTGGTATAATCTGTTCCATCGCGATCAGCATTTACACCATCCTGGAAAATAGTTGCTTTGTAGGTTCCTTCGGGTAAAAAGGAGAGATCGATATTTACCTGGCGGTCGTCCCAGCTGGTCATGGCGGCAGCATACCAGGTAGTTCCCTTGCGACGTGCGATGGCCACATATTCGCCAACTTTGCCATCAACGGCAACTGTTTCGTCAAATGTGGTTGGCACTGCCGAGATAAAATCAGTGCTTTCCTGTTCCTTCATATAGATTGTTGGATTATCAGAAAGCATTTGAAGCGGTGCCTCAAAAATAGTATACATAGCCAGCTGATGGCAGCGCGTGCCCTGGCTCATGGGGTTGCTGTTTACAGGTCGATAAGCACTTTTTGTGGCATTGCGCATTGCCCCCGGGGTGTAATCCATTGGCCCAGCCATCATGCGGATAAAAGGGATGCTCACATCATATCCGGGTTGATTATCGGTGCCCCATTTCATGTTTTCGAGTCCTTTTACACCCTCGCAATTGATCACATTGGGCCAGGTTCGCTGCATACCGCTGGGTTTATACATGCCATGATAATCAACAAGTAATTGATGATCGGCCGCTTTTTTTGCAATATCATATAAGGAACTTACCGCCTTTTGGTCATCGCGGTCAATAAAGTCGATCTTAAATCCTTTGACGCCCATCTGCGCAAATTTGGTAAAAAGGCCGTCCACATCGCGGTTAATGGCATACCAGGTTGACCATAAGATCACGCCAACATTCTTCTCCTTGCCGTAATCTACGATCTGCTGTATATCAAGCTTTGTGATGTTCAGATCGTGATCGTCAGACCAACCCTCATCAATAATTATATATTCAAGTTTATTTGCTGCCGCGAAGTCGATGTAATATTTGTATGTAGGAACATTGATGCCCGCTTTAAAATCAACATGACTAATGTTCCAGTCGTTCCACCAGTCCCAGGCCACCTTTCCCGGTTTGATCCATGTATAATCAGTTATTTGTGATGGAGCAGCTAGCCGCTGCATCATATCATTATCAGCCAGTTGCTTATCCTCAGTGCTAATCACCACCACCCGCCAAGGAAAGCTGCGGGTGCCAATAGTTTGCGCAATGTAATCGGCACGCTTGTTCACCACAAAGTTAAGGCCCATCACGGATTCATCAGTTGGGCATGGTGCAAACACACCGTGCAGCGCATTTTGTCCTTGTGTACCAGTGAGGTACATCCCCGGGTAATCCTGCAGGTCGGCTTCCAAAATGGCGGCCTTTTTACCATTTCCAAGGTCGACCAGCACCGGCATAAATGCAAGGGTATCTTTTTTTATTGCAGACAAATTTACCAGGTCGTAATGCGATTCGAACGAGGTATTGAATTTATCATGATGGCGGTAATCATTTACAAAAGGCAGATATGCCTTGTCATCATCCTTAAAATTAAAGTTAGCTTCTTCGCTCTTAATATTAAGATCACCCTTCTGCTCTGTAAAAAAACGATATGCCGTTCCATCGTTATACACCCTGAACACCAGGCCATAATCGCCCTTAAATTTTAGTGTTAGCTGGTTATAATTGTCCCTTACTTTATTCTTTTTATATATAGGCGTACCGATCTCCTGGTCAACTGACACGGTTTTGTCCGATTTTACTATTACGTTCTCACCAAATATTCCACCATTGTTCAGTGTCATGGATATGACTGATGGCAATATCACTTCGGTATCCTCATGCTTTACCGACCAGCTAATTGTTTTGCCGGCAGTAACTTCCAGAGCAATCTTTCCATCAGGTGATTTTACCTGGTAAGTTTTATCAACTTGTGCATAAGCCGTTGTAAACGACAGCATCAAGAGCAACAAAAGGAGTGAGTGGAATTTCATCGGTTTACAGGTTTAATGATCGATAGTTTACACTTACCGAAACTAAATAAAAACCGTATTACTGACAATATTTTTTTGAATAGGTCGGAAAGTCCGCGTAAGTCGGGAAGACCGAAAGTCCGTAAGATTCGTCATTAATAGAAATAAAAAACTTTCGGACTTATGCGGACTTCCGGTCTTTCGGACTTAAAAAACTAATTCGTCTGTTTATACACCCGCACATAATCAACGTACATGCTTTCGGGTAAAAGAGCTTCGTCTACCGTCGGGCCGGGGAAATCACCTCCCATGGCCAGGTTGAGGATGATAAAGAAAGGCAAATGGAAAGCATCAGTGGCATTCACATTATCGGCGATAGTGCCTGTTTGATATAGGGTGCTGTCCACATACCATCGGATTGAACTGGTATCCCACTCCACCGCGTAGATATGGTAGTCGCCTGTCGTTGTTGTAGTGGTGTGCCCGTAAGAAACATGCCCGTTATTGTTCCAGTGCATGGTGCCATAAATAATGTTGTCGGAGTTTATATGCTCCATAATATCGATCTCGCCACATGTTGGCCAGTTTACTGTATTGATATTATTCCCGAGCATCCAAAAGGCGGGCCATGTCCCCTGGCCTAATGGCAATTTTATTCGGGCCTCGATCCTGCCGTAAAGCTGTGTAAACTTATTGAAAGTAGTTATTTTACCAGAAGTGTAAGGTTGCCCACCATAGGTTTCCTTTTTGGCAGTAAGCACCAGGTTACCATTAGCAACGCTTACATTTGTCGGGAGGTAGTACTCTTCCTCGTTATTTACACCTACGTTGCGGTTTTCAAATACCCATTTGGTAGTATCAACACTACTGCCGTTAAACTCATCCGACCATACCAATTGATATATGGGAGTTACAGGCGGGGTGGTAGTTGTGGATGTGATTGTAGTGACAGCTTTGTTCTCTTTTTTACAGGAAACGAAGGCAACCAGCAAACAGGATATAGCAGTGATAATAAAAATCAGCTTTTTGATGATCCGGAATTATAATGGTTAATGATATATTATTTTATAAATATAAGATTAATAAAATAAACAATTCCGGGTGCCAGTGCTTATTAAAATACGTCATTAAATAAATTGAAATATGCCTGCAGGGTATTATTTTTAACAGAAATTGAAACAATTATCGTTTATATAGAAATGAAAAATATACTATTGCCCATTACACAGCTAAAACGATTGGTTATTTTAACCTTGATCGGCCTATTTATAACCATTTCATCATTTGCGCAAAGCTTAAAGGTGGCAGTTGCTGCTAATATGCAGGGCGTAATCAAAGTTTTGCAAAAGGACTTTGCGAAAAAGACCGGTATCGAGATAGAGCCTATTGTGGGTTCATCCGGCAACCTGTCAGCACAAATTAAAAACGGTGCCCCTTTTGACGTGTTTCTTTCTGCCGATATGGGTTTCCCTGAAGCTTTGTTTAAGGAGGGCTTCGGTGCCAAAGAACCTACCGTATATGCTTATGGTGATTTGATCATTTGCAGCACGCAGAACATAGGCTTTAATAACTGGGAAAGGCTTTTATTGACCGAAAGGATAAAAAAGATCGCCATTGCCAACCCGACTATTGCGCCCTATGGCAAAGCGGCCGAAGAGTCTTTGCAGCTTAAGGGGGTATTGGGTGATATTAAATCCAAAATTGTCAGCGGTGAAAGCATAGCCCAGGTAAACACCTATATCACCACCGGAGTTGTGGATGTGGGCTTTACCACGCGCGCACTGATTAAGGATGCCGAAGGCAAAACAACTTTATACTGGAAAGAGATTGACCCAAAAAGCTACACTCCAATAAAGCAGGGGATGATCATCATCAAGCAAAGCAAGGAAATGGCAAATGCTGAGAAATTTTATCAGTATATGCTTAGCCCGGAAGTTAAGGTGATATTGAAGGAGTATGGGTATGGGGTGTGAGACAGATGCTTGGTTCAAACAGTGTGCAGGCCCGCTCAGTTGCCGCGGGTGGCTGTTACTTTTGAGGCATCAAAAGTAACCAAAAATGCTTGTCAGCAAAGAGGCTTCTTTTCGCTCGAGGCCCTTGCGCTGCTCCAAAGGAGTCCCTTTGGGACAAATCAGGCAAAACCACGGCTGCAATACTTTTGCCCTGCTTCGCTCGCTCATACCAACACTTCAGCAAAAGTTTGCTAATGCCTTTTCCGACCCGCAGCCCACCATTGTTTTGCATGATTTCGCCCGAAGCTTCTCTGCTGACATAAGAGGAATATTAATGGAATATGGGCTATTAATAAAATCCCGATCAAAAGCGGGTAAAGGCGTGAATGACGGTTTAGCTTTTCGGGATGTGCCCGAAAAGCGTTAAGAACCGGCAGGGCGGGTTGAAGCTTTTTTCCGTCTTGATCTTTTGGTTACTTTTGGATCAAGCCAAAAGTAACTAGGCCTCAGCGGCCATGAGCCGAACGATGATTTCATTTACTTTACATACTTTTAGTACCGTAAGTCAGAAACTGTTTACTTTTGAATTCATGGATCTAACCCCCATATGGCTCACCTTAAAATTAGCAAGCATCACTGCGTTGATCTTGCTGCTTATCGGGTTGCCTTTGGCATACTGGCTTTCAAAAGGGCGATCAATTGCAAAAATTATTTTAGAAGCAATTATCACTATGCCATTGGTGTTGCCGCCATCGGTTCTGGGGTTTTATTTGTTGCTTGCATTTAGTCCGCAGCATGGGGTTGGGAAATGGCTGCAACAAGTGTTTAATGTGCAGCTGGTATTTTCGTTCCAGGGCTTGATACTGGCTTCGGTAATTTACAGTATGCCTTTCATGATTGGGCCAATCAAATCGGCTCTGCAACAATTGCCTGTATCCCTTTCGCAGGCCTCCTACACTTTAGGTAAAACAGAAAGACAAACTTTTATACATGTATTATTGCCCAATATCAGGGCGTCAGTATTAACTGCTGTAATACTCACTTTTGCCCACACTTTAGGCGAATTTGGGGTGGTGCTGATGATCGGCGGCAATATTCCAGGTATAACAAGAGTGGCTTCTATAGCTGTTTATGATTCGGTAGAAAACCAGGATTATTCAGCAGCCAATGCCTATTCGCTCATCTTATTTTCCATCACTTTTGTAATGGTGATATCAGTCTTTGTGTTCAATAAATATAAAGCCAAAAGCCCATTAGAATGATCAGCGTAGATATAGAAAAGAAGCTGAAGGCTTACAAGGGGCAACAGGTGCTAAAAATTGCTGCGCAATTTCCGGCGGGTAGCATCACCAAAATATACGGGCCATCCGGCTCAGGGAAAACCACATTTTTAAAGATCATTGCAGGGCTGATCAAACCTGAAAAGGGGAAGATAGCTTATGATGATGTTATTTGGCTGGATACTGCGGATAAGATTCTCCTATCGCCACAAAAAAGAAAAACCGGCTTTGTTTTTCAGAATTATGCCCTCTTCCCAAACATGACCGTTCAGCAACATCTTGAATATGCTACAGATGACCAGCAGTGGATCAAACGATTACTCATATTAGGTCAATTAGAAACGTTCACAGAACATAAGCCCGAATATCTGTCGGGAGGTCAACAACAACGCCTTGCCATACTAAGGGCGATGGCCATAAAACCTAAATTATTGCTGATGGATGAACCATTCTCGGCCCTCGACCCAAAAATGAAAGCGGAAATAATTGCTGGTTTGAAATCGCTTTGGAACGAATTGGACACAACTACTCTTATCGTAAGTCATAATCCGCAGGAATTAGAGGGGTTGACGGAACTTGAGATTAGGCTGTAGAGACGCAAGATATTGCGTCTCAGTATTTCAACATGGATACAAGCAAAGAGACGCAAAATTTTGCGTCTCTACGGGGTTTCATTTACAATGATCTTGTCCAGGTTATGCAAAAACCTTCGCCCGGTTTTAAAATCGAGCATGGAGGCCATTTGCAGGCTTTCGGGCATCTTATCTGCTTTCACGCCATTTTTTTCGAGCAGGATGTATACGTTATCACCCACTTCGGTATTGAACAGCTCGTTCCACGAATAAACCACCTTGTAGCCGTCGGAACCAACACAGGTAAAATAAAACCTGCTGAATAACTTTGGACTGCTTGTTGCCAGTTCGGAGTGAATTAAAATATCCTTTAATAAAACGCCCTTCAGCTTATCATCCTTATGCTTAAAATCACCCAGATGGTTGGTCACCTTAATATCGCCGATCTCCTTTAATGGATAGTTGTTTAAGGAATCCATAGTGATCACTGATTCCTTTTTTATTTGTCCCGAAATGGTAAACTGATGGGTGGGTTTTGCGGTTTCCTGCGCTAAAAGGGAACCGGCGTATAGAAAAAACAGGATCAAAAGGTTTTTCATGGGATGAGGCTTTAAAACAAAAAGGGTTGTTTACATCAGCAAAGATATAAACAACCGATGTTAGTTTAAAGCGCTTAATACCGAACTCACTGATGGCCTCTTGGTATAGTCTTTATCAAAATGCGCATAAATGATCGTACCCGAACGGTCGATCACATAAGTTGCGGGAACCGGCAGCACATGGTCAGTATTACCATTGTTCTTCTCCAGGTCGATACCATATTTTTTTAGTTGTGATAGGGTTGCATCATCAACAGTATAATTCACATCGTACGCCTTCATAATCCGATAACCTTTATCCTGGATAATAGAAAACGAGGCATGTGTTTTATCAATTGTCCGGTTAATATTATCGCTTGTTTCAGGGGTTACACCAACTACATAGGCGCCTTTGCTGGTTAGCAGCTGTAATGAATCCTGTAGCCCCTTTAACTGCTTGTTGCAATATGGGCACCACTGCCCGCGGTAGAAAAACAGCACCACTGCCTTGTGTGATTTGAGCAGTGTTTTTAAAGTAAGTGCTTTTCCTGTATTATCAATGCCTTGAAATTCCGGCGCTTTGGCCCCCGTTTTAAGCCCATTTTGCGCTAAAACGTGCAGGGAGAAAAACATTATAACGGTTATAAGTAAGTATTTTTTCATTTTATTCTTTTAAATTTTTATCCGGTTAAACAAAAAAGGGGAGAGAACACTCTCCCCTAATCAAAACACAAAACAACTCACATTTTGCTTGCGGTGTCCTTGGCCATTTTAGACATTTTGCCCTTCTTCTTCATTTTCATCTTCTTATCCATTTTGTCCATCTTCATTTTGCCTGTATCTGATGCGCTAACATGAATAGTAGCCGCTTGCAGATTAAGTGTAAAAAGGCCGGCGATCACTGCGGTAATAACCGCTTTTGAAAAAATTGATTTCATACTTTGTTGTTTTTAGTTTTTTTTAAATGGTTTTTTAAACATTTAACCCTTAGTCGGGCGCAGGGAACAAACCTTACAAAGTATTTCAATTTTTATTCAACTCCTCTTCTATGCGCTCCTGGAGCTCCTTTTTAAACCCTTCATCAAGTTTTATATCGGGATTCATAGAGCTGTGAAAAAGCTGGCGTACCATGTTATTGATCATGTGGCTCTGCTTGTCATAAAGCCTGCAAAACGAACATCCTATCAAATGGATCCTCAACTCGATTTTCTCACGGAAGGTAAGCCGGCCAGTCATATTCTTCTCGATCAGGAAGGTTGCCTGCTTACAATTATGTATGATCTTTTTAAACTGTCCCATAATCAGATCCAGTTTTTTTGAAGGCAGGCCCTCAGGTTAAGTTTGGCACGATGGATGATCACCCAAAAATTGGCAGCAGTTAATTTAAGTTCGGCACAAATTAGATCTGTTGTACAATCGTCCATATGTTTCATCGTGAAAACAGACATCCAAAGCGCAGGTAGCTTTTGCATGCATTGCTGCAGTATCTTGCTAAACTCCTTGCCAGCGATGGGGTCGTGATCATCAATATTTATTGGCTGAGGTGCATGTTTCATGTTCCAATGTCCATCCTCGGCATTAAAAAAATCTACCTGTTCCTGCTCAGCATTGGTTAGCTCAGGACTTATCAGCACCGATGATCTTTTCCTGTAAACATCCACTATCTTATTTCTTAAAATAGCGGTCAGCCATGTACGTTCGGAGCTTTTTCCTTCAAAGCTTACTACCTTTTCAAGCGCAGCCAAAAAGGTTTCCTGCACCAGGTCCTTTGCCTGTTCTTCATCACGTATACGCGCAAAAGTGTATGCATAAAGGTAATCGGCATGTGTTTTAACCCATTGATGGGGATCAAGTTTTTGATTATCAGTTACCATTAGCTTATTTAAAATAGTACTACTGTTTGTTAGTCGTCAATTTATCCAAAACCTTACAGCTTAATCAAATAATTATGCAGATTAGTTGTGCCGAATAAAAAAGATTAATTTTATTGTAAGGTTTCAATTCACTAGCCGACTAACTCCGTAAATAAGATATTAATTCAATTAACGATAAAAAAATGAGATCAGTTAAAGTATTTTTGGTTGTCTTCTGTCTCGCAGTAGCAGCAACCATCACTATGGCCTTTATGGATGTTAAGGCAATAAAAAAAACCAAAACTAATGATAAAGACAAGGGGTTTGCCGTAATAGAGTTATTCACTTCAGAGGGTTGCTCCAGTTGCCCCCCGGCTGATGCATTAGTTGCCCGGGTACAAAAAGAAAATGACGATAAGCAGGTTTATATCCTGGCTTTCCATGTGGATTACTGGAACAGTTCATCATGGAAAGACGCTTTCAGCAGTTCGGAATATTCAGAAAGGCAAAAACAATATTCCCGGTGGCTAAAACTTTCCTCAATTTACACCCCTCAGATCGTGGTTAATGGCCGCACAGAGTTTGTGGGCTCCGAAGAAGCTACTTTGCGAAATGCCATAAAAACCAACCTGCAAAAAGCAGCAAAAGCTGAACTGACCCTAAGTGATGTAAAAGTTAATGGCGAAAAAGCCAGTTTGCAGTACCATATTGCAGGGCAAACAAGCAATTCGGCATTGATACTGGCCCTGGTTGAAAAGAACGCAACTACCAAAGTTAAAGGTGGAGAAAATGGCGGGCACACTTTGTCTCATGTTCAGATCGTACAAAAATTAAAAACTGTTTCAATAAATAATGATAACGGCACTGAAAGCATCCCTTTACCTCACGGTTTTAGTCCGGAAAAATGGGAGGTGATCGGATTTGTTCAAAATACTGCAAATGGTGAAATCCTTGGAGCTACAAATGCCGTATTTCCATCAAATGAAAGCGCGAACGCTACAAAGTAATTATAATATAATTCCCATTAATGAAGGTAATCAAAGAAAAACATCCATTAGTTATGCGGTGGACGCATTGGGTCAATTTCCCCATACTGACCATCATGATCTGGAGCGGAATGCTGATCTATTGGGCCAATGATGTTTATACTGTCACCATATTCGGGCACACGTTTGTACGTTTTTTCCCCGAGTGGTTTTATAATGCACTGAATATCCCGTCACGCCTTGCAGAAGGTATGGCATTTCATTTTCTGTTCATGTGGTTCTTTACATTGAATGGAATATTTTATGTGCTGTACACTATTATATCCGGCGAATGGAGGCAATTACTGCCTAACAGGCATTCCTTTAAAGAGGCATGGCTCGTACTGCTTCACGATTTGCATATCCGCAAAATGGCGCCACCACAGGATAAATATAATGCCGCACAGCGCATTGCTTATACAGCTATTATTGTTATGGGCATTGGTTCGGTAATTACCGGACTGGCAATCTATAAGCCGGTGCAGTTTTATTGGCTTTGCTGGCTTTGCGGTGGTTATCACCTGGCAAGGATATTCCATTTTGCGCTAACTATAGGCTATGTTTTATTTTTTGTGATCCATATCGTACAGGTAATACTGGCAGGATGGAACAATTTCAGATCGGTTGTATCGGGGTTTGAAGTAATCAACGAGCAACCAAAACCAGTAATTGAAACTACAAATGAAGACGAACAAGCCAAAGAAGGTTAAAAAAGAGCTCACGGTTGAGCAAAAGATAAAGCGGAGAAATTTTATATCGTTCACCGTGTTTGGAGTATTGGGTGCAAGCGCATATGGTGGCTGGAAATGGTTGTATAATTCACCTGCGGAAACGGCAGGTATTACCGCAGGTGCGCGCCAGCCTCTGCGCCGCGCTCTGAATAAAACCGAATTGTTTTTCAGGAGATTAGCCTTTAATGAAAATCACCTGGTAAAAACCTATCCCCGGTCTATGGCCGCCAGGGTGATAAGGCACAACAGCGATATTGGCTCGGAAGGCAAGTTGCCACCCGAAAACTGGAAGCTCCAGGTAAAGAAACTATCGGGTGAAGTGTTACAGATAACGCTTGATGAAATAATGGCGTTGCCTAAAACGGAGATCACCTATGATTTTAAATGTGTAGAGGGCTGGGACCAGATATCACATTGGGCCGGAGTAAAGTTTGCTGATTTTATTGAGCATTATAAGTTGCACGATGAAGTCAAACTGGATTATGCTGGTTTTGAAACCCCCGACAAGCAGTATTACGTTGGGATTGATATGCCAAGCGCAATACACCCCCAAACGCTGCTTGCCTACCAGATGAATGACGTGCTGCTAAACGGGAATCACGGCCAGCCCTTAAGGCTCATCATCCCGGTAAAGTATGGCATCAAAAACCTGAAGCGTATTGGCACCATTACCTTCAGCAATACCCGCCCGCGTGATTATTGGGCCGAGCAGGGCTATGATTATTATTCAGGGTTGTAAGCTTAAAGCGAAAAGTCCAAAGCTGAAAGCAGTTTTTTAACTTATCCTTCTGCTTTGGGCTTTCTGCTTTTAGCTTTTATTCGCATCTTGCAGCAAATGCCTGTTGCAAAACTACCTTTTAGTAAACAGCTTGTCTATGCTTGCGGAATGATAGGCTGGAGCATCATGACCAATCTTATTATCGTGATGCTGCCCTACTTTTACCTACCGCCATCAAATGCAGGTTTGGTACCCCTGGTGCCCCAATTACTTTTATTCGGGGTGGTAAATATATTATCTGTTATTGCCGCGTCAGGCAGGTTTGTAGATGCGCTGTTCGATCCCTTTATTGCTTCTATGAGCGATAAAAGTAAAAATCCGAAAGGGCGGCGCATTCCCTTTATGAAATGGGCAATCCTGCCTGCAGTTGTTTTTTGCAGCCTTACGTTTTATCCCCTGGTGATGGGTCAGAGCGGCCACAACGCTGCCTGGCTGGCGGTTACCATGACCTTGTTTTTTATGAGTGTAACGGCCTACATTATACCCTATAATGCCTTATTGCCCGAGCTGACTGAAAGCGCAGAAGAAAAGGTTAAACTATCGTCATTTCAGCAGGCAGGTTTTGTTATAGGGATCATTATCGCGGCTTCTGTAAATAATTATGCCGATGGGTTGCAACACTGGTTCCACGTCACCAATCGAGATTCTGCCGTCCAATACACCATTTGGGGCCTATGTGTATTAGCCGGAATGATCATGCTGGTACCTGTTTTCGGTATTGATGAAAAAAAGTATTCAGGCAGCAAACCCTCACACCTGCCAATTTTGCTTGCCATCCGCAAAACCTTCAGCAACGCTAATTTTAAATATTACCTCATTTCCGATTTTTCGTTTTATATGTCGTTAAGCGTTATCTCGAGCGGTATGTTGTATTTCGTTACCGTTCTGCTTAACCTCCCCGAATCCATTGGAGGCGCATTAATGGCAGCCATGGTAGTTTTGTCGTTGGTTTTTTACCCGCTTATCAATTACCTTTCAAAAAGGATCGGCAAAAAGCCCCTTGTATTATTTTCATTTGGTTTGATGAGCCTTATTTTTGTGGCGATCTATTTCCTGGGGAAATTTCCGATATCTTCTTACATACAAGTTTATGCGCTCGTGCTTAGTGCCGCATTTCCGCTGGCAGCATTAGGAATTTTACCCAACGCCATATTAGCAGAAATAGCCCAGGATGATGCCCTGGAGACGGGCGAGAACCGCGAAGGGATGTTTTTTGCTGTGAAATACCTGTTTGTAAAAATGGGGCAAACACTGGGGATTGCCTTATTTGCATTCCTCACAGTTTATGGCAAGGACCCTGGAAACGATCATGGCTTGCGGTTAAACGGTATCTGCGGCTTTATCCTTTGTTTAACAGCGCTCATTTTTTTCAGCAGATTTAAAGAGGCCAAGGCAGATAAAATCACCCCCACCTCTGCAACCACTCCAGCTAACAATTAGCACTACAGCCAAATCATGTTACTTTGCTTTGATAAATTTCAAGGCATATGAATCCAGGCAATAACGTAGGCCGGTTGGCGCAGGCCCGTCATTAAAAACATGGCCAAGGTGCAAACCGGTGCTGCGTTCCACCACCTCATCACGTTCCATACCAAATGAATCGTCCTTAACTATCATGATCGCCTTTGGGTCGATCGGTTTAAAAAAGCTTGGCCAGCCTGTTCCCGATTCAAATTTAGTGTCGGAGCTAAACAAGGGCTTACCTGTTGCAGCACTTACATAAATTCCCTTTTCATGATTGTTCCAATATGGATTATTAAATGGTGTTTCGGTCCCTTTTTCTACCATTATCTCATAAGCTTCAGGTGATAATACCTTTTTCCAGTAGGCATTTGGTTTTGCTTCTGAGAAGGTTTTCACATCCTCCGAACTCCCCTGAACAACCTTACCATCTGGTTTTGTTTGGCTGCAGGCATTAAAAACCGCTATTAGTAGTGCCATTGCAACCAAATTTATTTTTTTCATATTCATTATCATTATGTTATAATTTATTTCTAACTTTATACTTACATTCATTTAGTCGTTGAATGGTCATAAACCTTACAGTGAATTTAAAGAAAAATTAAAGGCAATAGGTGCATCTTTTCTTTTATATCCTATCGCTGGTTGCCTTATGTAATACCTAATTAATATAAGCTTTAAGTAGTATTTTTATATTGCTGGATTACAAGTAATTAAATGGGGCAACTTATTCCCCGTTTGGTTATTTTTTTGTCTCGCCATTGTAGAATTTAATTCCCAATTAATAAGCGCTTTTAAACTATTTTTTATAAAATCGGTCAATAACAATAATCTGCGTAATATGTTTTTACACAGGCACGATTTTTGCATTTTAAAATTAACTTAATAGACCCTTATATGAATACGTACACAGTAGTTGGAGTAATAATAACAGTTTTACCAATCGTTCTGATTATCGCAACGGTAATTATCAGAGGTAAAAAATTATTTGATTAATCGTATCCCCTAAATCCTATTTATGGGTGAAGCAATGCTATAAAAAGCAATGCTCCACCCTTTGTAGCCTCAAATCATATCGATGTTTTTCCTTTAAGAACTATTCTTCTCGTTCTAATTTAATAGTCTTTATTAAATAGTTAATAATCAATCTGATAGTTAAGCCACTTAAAGTCCTTTTCTTCCCCCTGTTTCTTTCTTAATAACTTTATTATCCTCAGCCTGGTCAAACTCGTCCAGCTTATAAGGACGGACCATTCTTGCTATCCGCTCTTCCATGGTTTCGGTGGTCAGTCTTTCACGCCCCAGGCTATCAATCATAATTGGAAAGGCAAAGGGCGTTGGTTGGTCTATTTGCTTAAGAATGATACTTTGCTTAATAATACGCTGCAGTGCCATTCGTAGCCTGAACTCCTCTAACTGGAATGCAAGCGCTTCATTATACGCCTGCCTCACCAACAAATTATTGGGCTCATACTCGCTGAATACATCAAAAAGCAGCGAGGTTGAAGCCTGCAAATGCTTGTTCTTAACCGGCTGGCCCGGGTATCCGGTAAATACCAGTCCGCCAATATGAGCGATGTCTCGGAAACGGCGGCGTGCCATTTCATTAGCATTGAGGCTGTGCAAAATATCATCAAGCAGGTTGTCGATGGAGAAAAAGCTTGCATCTTCCAAAGCCTCCTCTATAGGGATATCCTCATCGGTGAGCAATTCAAACCCATAATCATTCATGGCAATAGAGAACGATGCATTTTTTATCTTTGATATACGGTAGGCCAGCAGTGACGCCATTCCCTCGTGTACCAACCTGCCCTCGAAAGGGTAGAATATGAGATGGTGCCCCTCACGTGATTTATACGATTCGATCAGGAACTCGTGGCTTTGCGGCAGGTGAGAAAGCTTGCTTTGCAAATCAAACAGGGGTTGAAGCGCAACTACTTCTTCATCATTTGCAATGCCCTGGGCCACCTCATCCAGTTTATCTCTGAAAACAGCCGCGAGCTGCGATGACAAGGGCATTCTGCCACCCATCCAGCTTGGGATAAGGCCCTTTTTTTTGTTTGATTTTCTTACATAGGCCGACATTTCCTTTATCTTAATAAATTCAAGGCTTTGGCCGGCAAACCAAAAGTTATCGCCGGGCTTTAGTTTTGAAATGAAAGATTCTTCGATAGTTCCAAGGCTTTTTCCACTCAGCCATTTCACGCGTATACTTATGTCACTGGTAATTGTGCCGATACTTAACCGGTGGCGCATAGCTACGCGACGGTTGTTTACCTTATAAAGTCCATTCTCAATCTCGACCTTTAAAAACTCGTCATACTGCGCAAGGACACTCCCTCCATGGGTAACAAAATCTAGCAATTCGTTGAATTCATTCCGGGCAAGGTCAGCAAATGCATAGGTCGTTTTTACTTCCTTAAAGAGCTCATCGGCCCTGAATCCATCCGAAACAGCCAGGGTAACCATATATTGGATCAACACATCCATAGTAAGCAGCATGGGATCCCGGCTCTCATAAATGCCCTTCTTTATCCCCTCTTTTAAAGCTGCACCCTCTAACAGTTCCAGCGAATGCGTCGGCACAAAATATGCCCTTGATATTGCGCCGGGATGGTGCCCGCTGCGGCCTGCCCGCTGCATAAAGCGCGCTACACCTTTTGGGCTGCCTACCTGCACCACTGTATCGACCGGTCGAAAATCAACCCCCAGGTCAAGGCTCGATGTACAAACCACTACTTTTAAAGCCTCAGCATGCAGGGCCTGCTCTACCCAATTGCGCAACTCATTATCAAGTGATCCGTGATGCATGGCCATAATACCCGCATATTCCGGATAGTTATCCAAAATAGCGTGATACCATATTTCTGCTTGCGACCGTGTGTTTGTGAATAT
>Ga0206930_1052_pt1 | contig 27564 bp, 29 predicted proteins | sample Alteio_BWOrgHeat_20_FD_152939 | JGI IMG/M metagenome (GOLD analysis project Ga0206930, IMG submission 152939) | Enriched cells from forest soil in Barre Woods Harvard Forest LTER site, Petersham, Massachusetts, United States -... | ecosystem: Environmental > Terrestrial > Soil > Temperate forest >... | reverse complement strand
CAGCATGTCCCCGCAGGGAGTATTTTGACACCGCATATGAAGGAGTTTGACCGTTTGTTTGGCGATCATAAAAACTGGTGGCAGCGCCTGCAAACTGGCAGAGAAAAAGCGCAGGACCATCAGGTTTGTATCGTTCTAAAAAACGATTATACCATTACCATAACGCCTGATGATAAGTTTTACTTTAATTCAAGCAGTAATGCTGCCATGGCTGGTGGTGGTATGGGGGATGTATTGACAGGTGTGATAGCTGCCTTATTGGCTCAAAAATATTCTTCGGAGGATGCCTGTATCATTGGCAATTATATTCATGGAAGAGCGGGTGATGAACTGGCTTTACCCAACAGGATGCATGTAGTATTGCCGGGGCGGCTTATAACCCAGTTGCCGCTTACGATGGCGAAGTTGATGGCATAAAAAAACGGCTGTAGTATTATCCAGCCGTTTTTTAATTAATATATTAACTGATCTTATAAAGAACGAAATACTCTAATTGTGTTGCTATAAAGACGCCCAAAATGAACGTTTTGTTACAACAAACGACTTTAAAGATTGTTTTTTTAACATAAATTAACATTTCGGTGATTTTTGCATACTAAATAAGACTGTTATAAAAAATGGCGCTCATAACTTTATGAGCGCCATTTTTTCTATTTTAATAGAACTACAGATATATTCTAAAATTTCCCGACCACTACCATTTCACTCATAGTAGGGCTAGAGCTTCCTCCGCGTGGCTCAAGTGTTACTGCGAAGGCATCAGCTAAAGCAGTAGATTTCATTTCCTTCATTTCCTTTGAGGTCGTATCGGCATCAAAAACACCGAGATCAACGGGTTTACCGCCAACCAGAGCCCATAGCTGGTATTGATGAGCCTGATCATTAGCAGGCATACTGGCATTGCCCATATCGATCATTACCTTTCTCTTTACAGGGCTCCACGCAACCATTAAAACTGAAGCGGGCGATTTTGGTGTTCCTTTTAGCTTAAGCATTTTAAAGGATGGGTCGCGGAAAATACTTAGTTCGTGATCCATAAAATTAACCCTATTCGTAAAATGCTGACTTTGCGTTTGCAATGAGGCAACTAAGGTATTGGATTGCTGCAAGTCGCGGTATACGCTGATCAGTGCAGCAATGCTAACAAGGAGTAATGCCAAACTGGCTGCGAATGCATATTTATAGAAATTCGATTGTTTAGGCCTGTCAAATGGAACAACATTATCAACCTTTTTGACTTCAATTGATGGAAAATTCCGGTCGTCAGCAAAATTAGTAAGCAAGCTGTTTAATATCCTGTCGCGCTGACCCTCTGATGGCTCAACCGCGTTTGCCTCAGCATATAATTCCAGTGACTTTTCTATCTCATCAAGCTCAGCCTTTATCGCAGGGTGTTTAGAAGCCATAGCTTCTACTTCCGCCCTTTCCTGCGGCGTTACATCCCCCAAAACATAGAGTTCCAGAATGCCTGATTCGATATATGCCTTTACTTCTTCCACTTCAATTAAAATGTTTTCTCAACTGCACAATTGCCATCCTTAAACGAGTTTTTATGGTACCAAGAGGCACGCCAAGTTCATCAGCGGCTTCTACATGGGTGTACCCTTTAAAATACACGAGGTCAAGTATCGACTTTTGCTCTGGCTTAAGCGTTTCTACCAACTCCTTGATACCAAGGAGTTCCGGCTTATAAACTGTGTTCCTCTGCTCGTCGATAAAAGTTACGTTATTTTCGAGTTCCTGGTTTTTGTTCTGATTCTTAAAGTCCTTTGAACGGATCTTATCTATAGCCAGGTTGCGGGCAATATTAACCATCCAGGTAAATAAACGGCCCTTTTCCGTACTGTAACTCGCAAATGAATTCCAGATTTTTACAAAAGTGTCCTGTAAAACATCCTCTGCGACTGCCGTATCATTGATTATTCTCGAAATTACACCGAATAGCGAAGCTGAATACATATCATATAATGCTTCCACAGCGATCTTTTCACGACGCCGCAGAGCAAGCACAAGTTCTTCCTCAGACAATGATATTTTTCGCTTTTTGCTCAATCTTCGTGAAGATATAAAGGATTAATCAGATTTCAAACAGGTGTTTTTCAGCGTGATACGACGAACGAACCAGCGGCCCGCTTTCCACGTATCTGAAACCCATATTTATACCTAATTGTTTGTAATAAGCAAATTGATCGGGATGTATCCAGTCAATCACCGGGTGGTGGCTGCGTGTTGGTTGCAGGTATTGGCCCAATGTTAATATTTGTACTCCGGCTTCGAGCAAGTCGCTCATAGCCTCAATTATATCTTCTTCCTTCTCGCCCAGCCCAAGCATAACGCCCGATTTGGTTCTTAAACCAGCCTGAGAAATATGCTTTAAGCATTCAAGGCTCCGGTCATATTTAGCCTGTATCCTTACTTCCCGGGTTAAACGCCTTACTGTTTCCAGATTATGCGAAACTACTTCCGGCCTCACAGCCAGTACACGTTCCAGATTCTCCCAAACGCCCCTGAAATCAGGGATCAATGTTTCCAGTGTAGTTTCCGGGCTTTCCCTGCGGATAGCATTAATGGTTTCGGCCCATATAATTGAACCCCCATCTTTCAGGTCATCACGATCAACAGAAGTGATCACACAATGCTTTACCTGCATCAGCTTCACCGAATTGGCTACCCTGTTCGGCTCATCCATATCCACAGCCAGCGGTCTGCCTGTCGCTACAGCACAAAATGAGCATGAACGTGTGCAAATATTACCCAGAATCATGAAAGTAGCCGTGCCAGCACCCCAGCACTCGCCCATATTGGGGCAATTACCACTTTCGCAAATGGTATGCAGCTTATGCGTATCCACCAAACTGCGCACATGCGCATATTCCTTTCCTACAGGAAGCCTGACTCTTAGCCAGTCGGGCTTGCGTTGTGTTTGATTTACTGGAACTACCGGCAATTCGATCATGATACAAAAGTAGTTAAAAGGTTGTAATTGCTGAAAGAGTTGTAGTGGTTAAAGAAGTCGCATAAGTTGTGAGGACTTAACGCAAATCTTATGGTCCTCTCTTACCCCAACACCGACAGCGCTTCCTCAAGCGATATGCTGCTGTGGCTTTGGTCAAGGATGCATTCACCATCCTTTATTACTAATAACTGGGGCGACTCATGATGTACATGGAAATCCTGTACAATTTGATTGGATATATCGCGAAATTTGATGAGGTCTAAAAAGTAGAGTGGTAAGTTCTCCGGCAAATCATCCCTGTCCATCTCAAATCTTCTCTTTGCCATCAGGCTGATAGAGCAGCGTGTGCTGTGTTTAAAAATAATGCTATAACCCTGCTTCTGCTTAATCCCGTTCAACTGCTCTGTTGACTCCAACAATATCCAATTCATAAAAAGTAATGATAAACTAATCTACAAAAATACGGTGTAACACCTAATTAGTTTCAAACAGAATTAAAAAATGACTTTAGGCTGTTATCGGCTGTTTTTTGGATACGATGCGTATGCCGGGCACAACTTATTTGAGCATGAAGAAATAATGCTGCCTAATAATAAAGCTAAAAGAGCTATGTAAATTAATTTTTTCATCGTTCTATATTGCTTGTTAAACGTAAACTAACTGTTCAATGTTTCAGCTAAGTTAGCCATTTTTATTGCAGTAATAGCAGCTTCATCACCTTTATTTCCATGTTTTCCGCCTGCGCGGTCAATAGCTTGTTGCTGATTATCAGTTGTCAACACCCCAAAAATAACCGGCTTGGAATATTTTATGGCGACATTGCTTATGCCATTGGCTACGGCATTACAAATAAAATCAAAGTGCCTTGTTTCGCCCTGGATCACGCATCCAAGACAGATCACTGCATCAAGCTTCGAGTTTTTGAGAAGAATATCAGCACCGGACGTTAATTCAAAGCTGCCAGGAACGGCGTAGGTAAAAATATTATCCGGCAATGCGCCATGATTGATGAGGCTCTGATAAGCGCCCTCATATAAGGCATCGGTTATTTGAGCGTTCCACTCAGCAACCACGATCCCAAAGCGATAGGTAACAGCCGATGGTATCTCGGTATCAGAAAAATCAGATAGATTTTTAAGTTGGGTAGCCATTTTTTTATTTCGGATTTCGGAATTTCAATTTCGAAATTAATAAATCTGCAAGCTAAATAAATTCGAAATCGAAAATTCGAAATTCGAAATCCTTACAGCTTGGCTTCAGTACGTGCAATATATGCATCTACGCTTTGGGCCTCGTTGCTTTCAGGATAATCGCTTTTTATCTTCTTGTAGGTATCCGAAGCTGATTTAAAGTCATTTTGAGCTTCATAAGCCAATCCCAACTTCTTCAGATAAAATGGCGACAAAAATTTATTGCTTGCCTTGTCAGCTGCTTTTTTGAAATAAGTTGTTGCCTTGTCGTAATCCTTTAATTCGGAGTAAGCATCACCTGTGTCGCCTAATGCCTCAGCAGCTATCATGCTGTCGCCACCGCGATAGTTGGTCAGGTCGTCAATAGCCTTGCGGTATTCGCCCTTGTTCAAATAAGCTACACCCAGGTAGAAATAGGCAAGGTTAGCCGCTTTTGTATTGCTGTAATCGCTGATGATCTTTTCGAAGCCTGGATAACCTGCATCGCCCTTTATCGCTTTATCCCAATCCTTTTTTGTCCAGAATTCCTGCGCTACATACATTTGGTTGGCAGCAGTAACTTCTCTTGGTGCGAGATACAATTTTTGATATGCAAAGTAAATAAGCACCATTGCAATGATGGCGCCGCCAATAAAAATCAGGCTTTTCTGGTTCTCCTGCACAAAATTACTCGTCCGTCCAAATTCCTTATTACTTACTTCAGGCCTGGTACTTACTTGGGTTTTTGACATTTCTATTCTAAAATTAAGTTTGCAAAAATACGGTTTTCAAATTTGTTAGCAATAGGTTAGTGTAAATAATTGGAGATTAGAGATTAAAGATTAGAGATTAGGCCTTCATAATTGATTTAAAGGCCTTTCCGAATTGATTGTGGAGGCATTAACATCTAACTTAAACCAACTTCAGATACTGGCCATATAATATGTACAACTAATCTCTAATCTTTAATCTCTAATCTCTAACTTTGAAGTTCCCTTATGTATTTGCAGCAATTATCTGTCATCAACTTTAAGAATTATACCGAAGCTGAGCTAAGTTTTAGCGAAGGGGTGAATGCATTTACGGGTAACAACGGAGCCGGCAAAACTAATTTGCTCGACGCGATACATTACCTTTCCCTGTGTAAAAGTTACTTTAACCCGATAGACAGTCAGCAGATAAAACAGGGCGCCGATTTTTTTATTATCAACGGAACGTTTAATAAAAATGGTGCGAAAGAGGCTATTGCCTGCGGAGTAAAGCGCAATCAGAAGAAGCAATTTAAACGGAATAAAAAAGATTACCAGCGGCTTGCCGATCATATAGGCCTGTTCCCCTTGGTTATGGTTTCGCCTTATGATATCAGCATTATTATTGAGGGGAGCGAGGAACGGCGCAAGTTTATCGATAACGTGATCTCACAAACTGATAATCATTACCTTGATGAACTGATCACCTATAATAAGGTATTGATCAACCGCAATGCCCTGCTAAAGCAGATCGGTGATACGGGCCGTTATGATCCTCAGCTGTTAGCCGTATTTGACGAGCAACTGATCACCTCAGGCAACCTCATTTTCGAAAAGCGTAAGGCTTTTATGGAAAGCTTTACTTCAATATTCAATAAACACTATCTGTTTTTAAGTGAAAATGCTGAACAGGTCGACCTGGTTTATGAATCGCAATTACTACAGGATGATTTTGCCAACCTGCTTAAAAAGAATACTGAGCGGGACCGCGCCCTTGAGCGTACTACAGCCGGTATCCATAAGGACGAGCTACAATTTGCCATTCATGGTATGCCGATGAAAAAATTTGGTTCACAGGGACAGCAAAAATCATTTTTGATAGCGCTAAAACTGGCGCAATACAGTTTTCTTTATCAGCAAAAAGGATTTAAGCCATTACTCTTATTGGATGATATTTTCGATAAACTGGATGATAACCGGGTTACCAAACTGATGCAAATGGTATCGAACCATGACTTTGGCCAGGTGTTTATTACCGATACCAGCGCAGGCAAGGTTAAGGGGATATTTAATGATATTGGGGTCGATCTGAAATTATTTGAAGTTACAGGAGGAGAGATCAATGGGCAGGACTAACGATAAATCGCTGAAGGAAGCCATAGAGCAAATGCTGAACGTTTATAAGATCAAGCGTCGCTTTGATGAAACAGGAATCATCACCGCATGGCCCAAACTGGTAGGAAAGTCAGTGGCAAACAGGACAAAAGAAATCTTTATTCGCGATAAAAAATTGTTTTTACGGATAGAATCGTCAGTAATAAAAAACGAATTGGTGCTGATGCGTACGCAAATAATAGAAAAGATCAATAATGAGGCTAACAGCGTATTGGTAGAAGAGATTATCTTCCTCTAGACCAACGGGCCTTTTCAAGAGATTTCTTCCTGAAATCATCACTTATTATCGAATAGCCTAATATGATTACACCTGGTGTAATAAACACCAATTGCACTTCGGGCGGGTGATGCAGGAAGAATAGGGAGTTAACAACGATTATTGCTACAACAATTAATGAATATACTAAGCATCTGACTAACAGTTTCATAATTGTAAGTTTTAAGTATTATTATATGTCCAATAATCATGCCATGTTAAATAACCTGCATAACTTCAACAGTAATAACCTAGTAAAGCTATAACTTAAACTTCAGAAAAGCAAATGATAGGGAAATTATTCCCGGATATGAATAATATCATACTCATATCCGGGAATAAGGAGTATTAAAATTTCTCGAAAGAGGAGAAGAAGAAGCTGCCCTCAATGGCTGCGTTCTCGTCAGAATCAGAACCGTGAACAGCGTTAGCATCGATTGATTTTGCAAACAACTGGCGTATAGTACCTGCTTCAGCTTTTGTTGGATCAGTAGCGCCTATCAGCTCGCGGAAATCCTCAACTGCGTTATCCTTTTCCAATATAGCAGCCACAATAGGGCCTGATGACATAAAGGCTACCAGGTCATTGTAAAATGGACGTGCACTATGCACGGCATAAAACTGGCCTGCCTTTTCGGCGCTTAGCCAGGTATACTTCATAGCGGTTATTTTGAAGCCGCCTTTTATAATATGATCTATAATAGCACCGGTGTGGCTATTGCCAACAGCATCAGGCTTGATCATAGTGAATGTTTTGTTCGTTTCCATTGCTTGTTTTAAATTGGCGCAAAAGTAGCGTTTTATCCTTTATATAGTAAAGTCTTTTTGCTTTATGGTAAAAGGATTACAGGAAAGCCAGTTAATGCATCAAAAATTAACCTGCAGCCAATACCTGCTTCACAATTAGATAGCCCGTATTTAATTTATTTATTTAGCTTTGCAGCTATTTTTGAAATGGATGCTGCATTTAGCCGAGCTTAAAGAACTTCTAGCCCAACCACGTAAAATAGTGATCACCACCCATCATAAGCCTGATGGTGACGCTATGGGTTCGTCTTTAGGTTTGTATAATTATTTGATACAGCAGGGACACCATGCAAAAGTGATCACCCCAACAGATTACCCCGATTTTTTAGCCTGGCTTCCCGGCAACGGCGAAGTGATTATTTATACGGAAAATTTAGAGAAATCAGCTGCTTTAGTGGCAGAGGCCGAGATCATATTTTGCCTTGATTTTAACACGCTGAGCCGCATTAATGAGTTGGGCGAGCTTGTTCGCGCAAGCGGAGCAAAAAAGGTCATGATCGACCATCACCTTGAGCCCGAGGATTTTGATGATTACCGTCATTGGGATATCAATGCCTGTGCCACCGCTCAGTTGGTTTATGACTTTATTGTTAATCAGCTTCATAATAAAGCCCTGGTTAATAAGGATGTAGCCACTTGTTTATATACAGGGATCATGACTGATTCGGCTTCATTTCGTCTACCGAATACCACATCTGATGTGCACCGCATTGCCGCCGATCTGATAGACGCTGGCGCGGTGAACTGGCGCATACACGAGCTGGTTTACAGTAATTCTTCTGAAAGTCGCTTGCGTTTTCTCGGTCATTGCCTGAGCGAAAAACTTGAAGTGCTACATGAATTCAATACAGCCATAATAACCGTTAATAAGCAGGAGCTTGAAAAGTATGATGTGGTTACCGGCGATACCGAAGGCGTTGTAAATTATGCCTTGTCCATCACGGGTATCCGTTTGGCAGCTTTTATTGTTGAACGTACTGATAAGGTAAAACTTTCGTTAAGGTCAAGGGGCGAGTTTCCTGCGAACGAGATATGCAAGAAGTATTTTAACGGCGGCGGCCATCGTAATGCTGCCGGGGGACAATCAACAGATACCCTTGAACAGGTTGTTGAACAATTTAAACTAATTTTACCCGAATACAAAAAACTACTAATACTATAAAAACTGTAAATGATGATTGCATCATCACCATTAAAAAAATCAAATGATTAAAATGAAAAAAAACTTAATGTTTTTAGCCTTTGCAGCACTTGGATTAGCGAGTTGCAATGGTGGATTTAAAAAAGGCGAAGGCGGATTGTTATACAATATCCATATCGATAAAAGCGGGCCTAAAATTCAGGAAGGCGATTTTATAAGTGTCGACCTGATCGCAAAAACAGATGGCGACTCAGTGCTGTTCAGTACTTATAAAGAAGGGCACCCATCCTTAACTATGATGCCAAAACCACAGGCCAAAGGTGATATTTACGCCGGGCTCGAATTATTGGCCGAAGGCGATAGCGCTACTTTAAAAACCAGCATAGATTCAATATTAAAAAAGGGACAGCCAAGGCCCCCTTTCAAAGGCAAGTATATCGTTTATGAAATTAAGGTTGAAAAAGTTATTCCAAAGGGCAAACCCGGCGATACCACCTTTAACAGCAAAATAAAAACATATTTGAAGGCACAGGCTGATCTGCTGAAGAACGCCGAACCCGCAAAAATAAAGAAGTACATTGATGATCATAAACTGGCAGGTACCTCAACCCCATCGGGCCTATATTATGTGATCACAAAGCCTGGTACGGGTGATAAACCTGTAGTAGGTGATACAGTAGAAGTAAACTATACAGCGAAATTGACCTCTGATAAAGTATTTGAAACCAGCGTTAAGGAAGAGGCACAAAAAAGCAAGACATTTAATCCTATGATGCCATATAAGCCGATAAAAATAGCTGTTGGTGTTAAAGCCGTTATCCCGGGTTGGGACGAAGGGCTGATGCTTTTAAACAAAGGAGCTAAGGCAACTTTTGTTATACCGTCAAAATTGGCTTATGGCGAGCAGGGCTACCAGATCATCCAACCATTTACACCGCTTGTATTTGATGTGGAACTGGTGAGTATTAAGCATGCTGATCCAAATGCTAAAAAACCAGTACTTCCGCCACCTCCGCCACCTGTACAAATGCAGAAGCCGGTTGCTAAAAAATAATTTTTATACGGTCCCCGGCTTTATCGGGGACCTTTTTTCTTTAAAATGATGAAAAAGCTCATCCTGATTATTTCGTTGTCCGCATGTGTTGCCTTACAGGTAAATGCACAGGACAATGCCGTGCATACGCCAAAGGGTGCAATTGTTAAGGTTTTAACATCCAACCCAGGCGATAAAATAAAACTGAACGATGTAGTAACGTTCCAGGTGATACAAAAAACGGAGAAGGACTCGGTTTTGTTTAGCACCTATATGCAGGGCCGTGAGGTAAAAATACAGGTACAACCCTGCCAAAATGCAGGCGACCTGATGGATGTGTTGCCGTTGTTAGCTACAAAGGATAGCGCATTGGTAAAAGTTCCAACCGATTCTATTTTTAAGGGTCATGAGGATCAAAGACCGGCCTTCCTGCCAAAGGGAAGCAACCTGGTTTTTAATATCAAGATCGATAGGATACAATCGTTGCAACAGGCAATAGATGAGAAGAATGCTGCGCTTGAAAAATTGAAGACAGATGAGATCGCTGCTTCCAATAAATATGTTACCGATCATAAACTGCTTGTTAAAACCACTCCCGATGGGTTAAAATATTTAATTATCCAGCCATCTCTGAAACACAAGCCGTTGGCTGGGGATACTTTGCTTGTTAATTACACCGGCAAAACATTGGACGGAAAGGTTTTTGATTCGAGCATAGAGGCTGACGCGCAAAAAGCAGAGTTAAATCAGCCGGGCAGAAAGTACGAACCCCTGGAGGTAATTGTAGGCACCGGTGCTGTTATAAAGGGCTGGGACGAGGGCCTGCTTTTATTAAATGAAGGTTCAAAGGCCGAATTTATCATCCCATCAAGTTTAGGTTATGGAGCAGAGGGTGCAGGGGCAGATATCGCGCCATACAGCACACTTGTGTTTGACGTGGAACTGGTAAAGATCAAGCCGATCAAACATGCTGCTGTTGCAAAGAAGCCGCCTGTTAAGAAGCATATTATTTCAAAAAAGAAAAGCTAAAAAAAGCCCCCAGATATATCAGGGGGCTTTTTAATTTTGCATCATGTTACTTACTGACACCCATACCCATCAATATTACGAAACCGACACTGCAAAAAGGCAGCAACTGATGCAGCGCTGCCTGGATAATGGTATCGGGCGTTTGTTTTTACCAAATGTGGATTCATCTTCCATGGAATTGGTATTCAGCCAGGTAAAGGCATTTCCTGAAAATTGTTTCGCTATGCTTGGCCTGCATCCCTGTGATGTAAAAGCAAACTGGCGCGAGGAATTAGACCTCATCCATATGTCAATTCCTCAGCATAAAATATACGCTATAGGAGAGATAGGGATCGACCTTTACTGGGACAAAACCACTTTAGATATTCAAATTGAAGCTTTTAAAATACAAATAGGATGGGCAAAGGAGTTAAAGCTGCCCATCGTGATCCATTCCCGTAACTCATTCGATGAAGTTTATGAGGTACTGCAACAGGAATATGATGAGAACCTTCGTGGCATATTCCATTGCTTTACCGGCACTGCAGAGCAGGCGCAAAAAGTGATCGATCTCGGTTTTTATCTTGGCATTGGCGGTGTGGTCACCTATAAAAACTCAGGCTTGGATAAAACGGTTGAGCAAATAGACCTTAAGCATATCGTTTTAGAAACAGATTCTCCTTATCTTACACCCGTTCCGCACCGGGGCAAGCCAAACGAAAGTTCTTATATGATCTATGTGGCACAAAAAGTGGCCGACCTGCACCAGGTTAGCATTGAAACAGTGGCTGCTATCACTACAGAAAATTCGAAAATTGTGTTTGGTGTGTGAACCTTTTTATCTTTACATTTTTATTAAGCATAAACCCCTATTCATGAGCCAAATAATGATCATCTATACCGGAGGGACAATCGGTATGATGAGCGATCCAAAAACAAAGGTGCTCAGACCGATCAATTTTGAGCAGATCATGGATAATGTGCCCGAGCTCGACCGGCTTAACTGCAAGATCAAGGTGCACTCATTTGAGGAGATAATAGACTCATCAAACATGAATCCTGAGATCTGGAGTGAACTGGCGCGCCTGATCAGGGATAATTACGACAGCGTAGATGGCTTTGTGATATTGCATGGCTCAGATACCATGGCCTTTACCGCCTCAGCATTGAGCTTTATGCTCGAAAACCTGGCTAAGCCTGTCATCTTCACCGGATCGCAATTACCCATCAGCGCCATACGCACAGATGCCAAGGAAAACCTGATGACCGCAATAGAAATCGCCAAGGCCAAAAAGAATGAGCGCTCACGCGTGCCTGAAGTATGTATCTATTTCGATTACAAATTATTCAGAGGTAACAGAGCCTTTAAGTACAATTCGTCGAAATTCGAGGCGTTCCGCTCACCCAATTACCCCATACTGGCCGAATCAGGCGTGCATTTGAAATTTAGCATAAACGATATCAAGCATCCGGTTGACGCGCCATTTAAGATCCATAAAAAATTAGTGAGCGATGTGGCCGTGCTAAAATTATATCCTGGTATTAGTCAGAAGGTAGTGGAAACTATTCTTAATGCTGATGTGCGCGGAATTGTGATGGAAACATTCGGTGCCGGAAATACCACCACCGATAAATGGTTCACCGATCTGCTAAAGAATGCCATCAACAGTGGAAAAGTGATCCTGGATATCTCGCAATGTAAAGTAGGCACAGTAGAACTTGGCCGATATGAAACCAGCAAAGAACTAAAGGACATGGGCATAGCCAATGGCTATGATATGACCTACGAAGCCGCTATCACCAAAATGATGTTCCTTTTGGGCCAATACGAAGAACCGTTGATCATCAAGGAAATGCTTGAAACAGATTTGCGGGGAGAGTTGACGGTATCGTAATGTCTTTCTTGCAACGATCATACTCTTGCGCCCATTTATTGGAATGAGCGCAAGAGAGATTTTTAAGGTCAATGACTATGACTAAAATATAGTGTAACTCCAGCGTCACCAGGAAGAGTCTTAGTCCCATCACCACCAACACCTTTAATCTGAATTGGTTGATTTAACTTTCCATTGAATTTACCATTCTCAAATGGGATGTGAATATTCAGACTGGGCAGAACCATAGTTAAGCCGGTCACATGTTCACCACCATCACCAATTGGGAGCTTTGCTTCCAATTCGAGCATCAACACCTCCGCGATAACGAATTCTAAACGCTTAATTACTGCCTCGTTTAACTCGATACCATTAAGTTTTAGGCGAAAATCATTGTCAATTTGCTGTGTCATTTCTTTAAGATTTAGTGTTTGGTTATTATTTGATTTGATAAGAAAGATTTCGACTTACTAAGCTTTAGATTATTTACATTTCTTATAAACGGTCAGTTATGATAAATACTTTCCTGGCTGTTTACCTATCAGTTTTTAAGAATGAGAATTACAGATTCGATTAAAAAAAAACAACTTAGGCGGGTATACTTATATAAGTCCATTTATCAGGTGTAAGGACTTAGGCGGTCATCATAAATCAAATGAATATGACTATATAAAAATGTATAATAATATATGGTGGAATCTTTAGTATAAATTTAGATAATAACATAAGCACAATCATAGCGTGAAAACACGGTATTTGTACCGTTAAAACACCCAATTTTCGGCACATAATGCCTCATAGCTAAAATAATTTTTACAAGGTTAAATTTTGTTAAATTCTTAACCACGGCATATTATTATCACCCGAAGACGGTATTTTTGGATAAAGCCATTATTTATGTTCAAAACTTACCTGAAGCTGGCGTTCCGCAATCTCTGGAAGCGTAAAACTACCACACTTATTAATGTCTTCGGCCTGGCTGGAGGTCTGACCTGTTGCGCATTGGTTTTCCTTTATTTTCAGCACGAATTAAGCTTCGATAAAAGTTTTGATAATGGTGATGACATTTACCGTGTAACTTCCACTTTTAAGGATGGGAGCAAGGCCCCCACAGTAGGCCTGCCCTATGCCAAATATTTGAAAAGTGAAATACCCGAAGTTGAACAAGTGAGCCGCCTCGATCCAACGAATGGCACTACAGTTGTGCAATTGCAGGGTGCCGGTGCAAATACTCCGTACATGGAGGACTCCGGCTATTGGGTCGATCCGGATTTTTTTGATCTGCTTTCCTTTCATTTTTTACAGGGCGATCGCAAAATGGCTTTTGCTGCACCAAATACAATAGTGCTTTCACAATCTCTGGCCAAAAAGCTTTTTAAACAAGTTTATCCTATCGGGAAAACCATAAAAGCAGGCAGCACAATTTATACTATTACAGGTGTTTTTAAGGAGGACTTTTTAAACCACATACAAGCCGACTTCTTCGCTTCAAACAACAGCGACCGTATCAGGGAGTTGATGGCAAACAATACCAGCTGGGTGGTGAATGATAATTTTTACACTTATGTCAGGCTGAAGCATGGTTGCAACATTCAGCATGTAGTTGAAGAATTGAACGCTTACCTTCAAAGACATGCAGGTGCCGAAATGAAAGCTCATAGCGATCACATTACCAATTCCCTGCAGGCGCTTAAGGATATCCACTTAAACTCATCAGAATTCCAGGATTACCTGGCTTATAAGCAGGGCAATATAAAATACCTGTACCTATTGACCTCCATATCCCTGGTGATACTATTGTTAGCATGCATCAATTATATGAACCTTACAACCGCACAGGCCGTTAGTCGCGCCCGTGAAGTGGGTGTGCGCAGGGTAATGGGTGCTGGTAAGGGGGCCATTCGCTATCAATTCCTGATAGAAACTGTTATCATCAGTTTTTGCGCACTGATCATTTCCGCCGGGCTGGGGTTCCTGTTTTTACCCGTATTTAACAATCTTACTGGCCAGGCTTTATCGTTCCTGGCAAAAGAAAACAGCAGTTTAATTTTATGGATGATGCTGATAGCCTTGATCACCGGCCTGATAGCGGGCCTGTATCCGGCCTTTTACCTCTCGGCCTTTAAACCTGTTAAAGTGTTAAAAGGGAAGATAAGCGATTCATCTGGCATGTTTAGCATACGCAAGGTATTGATCGTATCGCAATTCATTATTTCAACATGCCTCATATTCGCTACCATTGTGATATGGAACCAGTTGCACTATATGTTGAATGCCAAAACGGGTTTCGACCAGGATCAGCAATTGGTACTCAACCTCAATGGCGAACAGGCGCAAAAGAACAGCGCTGTGCTGGCAAGCCGTCTTAGCAACAATACAAATTTTAAATCGGTGACCAATGCAACCGCGCCTTTGATATCGGGTGATATGAATTTGTATTCGGCTGAAAAAACAATAAATGATAAACAGATCGTTTTCTTTGATTTTGCCGATGAAAATTATTTAAAGACGCTTGGCCTGCAATTAATTTCAGGCAGCAATTTTAGTCCGGAAGCATTTACAAATACCAATATGCAGGAAGATATGGAGCTGCACGATTTCGGAAAGCGGGTAATTTTAAACGAAGAAGCCGCAAAGTTATTAGGCTTCGATCCATATAAAGCCGCCGGAAAGTATGTATCACACCTGCATAATGGCGTTATTTATAATTATAAAGTGGTGGGCGTGGTTAAAAACTATCATTACTTTTCGCTGCATGCAACTATAGGCCCATGCGCCATTATGGGTATAAATCCTTTACGATGCACCACTATTATTGCAAAAGTTGATGGCCGGCATATCGCAGCCGCCGTCCAATATGCTTCAGATCAATGGAAGAAGCTGAATCCGGATACCCCTTTTTCCTATGATTTTTTGAATGATATTTTCCAGGCGGATTACCTGCAGGATCAGCGTGAGCAGCAGATGATCGGGATTTTTACAGCAATGGCCATCTTTATATCCTGCCTCGGGTTATTAGGGTTGATCACTTACACCGTAACACAAAAAGCACGTGAAATAGGTATCCGCAAAGTAATAGGCGCAAGCGTTGGTCGTATTGTGATGCTGTTCTACAAACAATACTTTAAACTGGTGCTTATCGCCAATATTATCGCCCTGCCGCTTGCCTGGTATTTTATGAACAACTGGCTGCGCGACTTTCCCTACGGGGTTGAAGTTAGCTGGTGGATATTTGCAGTATCATTATCTGCCGGGGTGATTATAGCCTTTTGCACCATCGCTTTTAAAACAATAAGAGCTGCAGTGGCTAATCCGGTGGATAGTTTGAGGGCGGAGTAAATTAATCAGTACAACCCCAAAATCATTCCTAAATCAACCATCAATAATTGCATCCGGCAGGTGCAGTGGAAGCTGCACCGCCGTCTACAATACTAGATACTTTAGGGGTATTAGTATCTTCAGGGGTATTAATATTTTTTTATAGCCTTCCTGTATCGCCACGCTCAACACGCCTCCTGTACGACCAGTAGAACACAATAGGGAAAACAAATAAGTTAAATATCGTATTGGTGATCAAACCACCTATTACCACAATTGCCAATGGCTTGGATGCTTCTGAACCAATACCGTTTGATAAGGCTGCAGGCAGCAAGCCTATGGCTGCCATCATAGCTGTCATGATCACCGGGCGCATACGATCGGCAATACCTAGCTTTAAAGCGCTTGCGAAGCTTTGTTTTGAAGTATGATGCTTTAGATCGCGGATATTTGATTTAAACTTGGTGATAATGATCACCCCATTCTGCACACAAATACCAAACAAGGCAATAAAGCCGATACCCGCCGATATATTGAAATTTACGCCCGATATCAGCAGTGCCAGTATACCTCCGGCTATGGCGAACGGCACGTTGTTTAGTACCAGCAGCGAATCTGTAAAATTGCCGAACAGGATAAACAAGATAAAAAAGATGATAAGCAAACTGATGGGCACCACCTGTGTAAGCCTGGCTGTTGCCCTTTGCTGGTTTTCAAAATCCCCGGCCCATTGCAGGAAATAATCCCTCGGCAGTTTGATTTTGGCATTTACCTTATCCTGTGCCTCCTTTATGGTGCTGCCCATATCGCGACCGCGTATGGAAAACTTGATGGCCCCGTAACGTTTATGGTCATCCCGGTAGATCATGCTGATACCTGTCGTTTTTGTAATATCAGCTATCTCACGCAATGGCACTTTATTGCCGCTGATGGAAGGCACACGGAGGTCGCCAATGGCATCTGTGTTATTTCTGAAATCCTCAGGATAACGTATCCTTAAATCAAACTTGCGTTCGCCCTCATATATTTGCGTGGCTGCTTTACCGCCGATAGCGGTTTCAATAACAGCGTTTGCATCTGCGGCAGCCACACCATATTGCGCCATTTTTGCCTGGTTCAGGTTGATCTGTAATTCAGGCTGACCCATATCGCGCAAAACACCCAGATCCTCTATACCCTTCACACCCTTAAGGATATTATAAATACTGTCCTCCTTGTTTTCAATGAACCGGTAATCGTCGCCAAATAATTTTACAACGATTGATCCCTTAACACCTGATACAGCCTCTTCTACGTTATCAGAAATGGGCTGGGAAAAGTTAAGATCGATACCCGGGAAGAACTTTAGTTTATCCTGCATCCTGAGGATCAACTCCTCCTTGGTTTCCTTTCGCTTCCACTGATCTTCAGGATAGATATCCACGTGGAATTCAATATTATAGAATCCTGTTGCATCGGTACCATCATTTGGCCTGCCAGTTTGCGAGAGCACCTGTTTAACCTCGTCGAAACTCAGGAATATCTTGCGCATCTCATTCGCCAGTCTCACTGATTCGCCCAGGGAGATGCTCAAAGGGCCCGTGGCTCTAACATAAATGGCACCTTCATTTAACTCCGGTAAAAATTCAGTCCCCAGTAATTTGAAGCAGGTCAGGCTCACAACCAGGAAGATGATTGCGACGCCAAACACCAGCTTTCGCGCACGGAAGCACCAAGAGTAAAACCGGAGCGTGTTTTTGGTGACAAATTCTACAAAAACGTTATGCCTTTCCTTTACATTTTTATTTAGTAAGATACTTGCCATTGCCGGCACAAGGGTAAAGGTAAAAACCAATGCACCAAGCAGCGCAAAACCCAATGTCCATGCCAGCGGGGAGAACATTTTGCCTTCCACCTTCTGGAAACTAAAAATGGGGAGCAAACCAGTAATGATGATCAGCTTGGCAAAAAAGATACCCTTGCCGTTAACCAAACATGCCTGCTTGATCATACCCAGCTTACTCAGCCGGTTGAATTTTTCCATCCCTACCTCTTTTGCACGGTGATCCAGCGTAACGAAGATGCCCTCCACCATCACCACCGCGCCATCTATGATGATCCCAAAGTCGATAGCGCCCATGGATAAAAGGTTGGCAGACATGCCTTTTAACTTGAGGCAGATGAATGCAAACAGCAAGGCTAACGGAATAATGATGGACACAATGAGCGTGGTGCGCCAATCAGCCATAAAGAGGAATACAATAACGGTTACGAAGATGATCCCCTCGAACATATTGTGTAATACCGTATGTGTGGCAAAATTTACCAGGTCCTCACGGTCATAAAAGGTCTTGATCTTAACATCGGAAGGTAGAATATTCGTGTTCAGGTCATGTATCTTCTGCTTCAGGGCCTGGATAACCACACTTGGGTTCTCGCCTTTACGCATCACTACAATACCTTCTACCACATCCGGGTCCCTGTCGCGGCCAACCTGTCCTAAACGCGGCAATGCCGATTCAGTAACCTCGGCTATAGTTTTTACATAGATGGGGGTACCCTTTACATTGTTTACCACCACATTCTTGATTTCACCAATATCATTGAGCAAGCCAATACCACGAACCACATAAGCCTGGCCACTTTGCTCTATCACATCTCCACCAACATTTACGTTGCTTTTTGATACAGCATCGTAGAGTTCCAATGCCGATACACCATATTGCAGCGCCTTTTCGGGGTCGACAGTGATCTGGTAGGTTTTTACTTCACCGCCAAAACTGTTCACATCGGCTACGCCTGGCACCGCGCGTATCTCACGGTCAACAACCCAGTCCTCCAATGTCTTCAATTCACGTACCGACCGGATGTTACTTGTCAGCGTAAACCGGTAAATTTCGCCTGTAGGGCCATACGGTGGCTCAATGGATGGGTTAACCCCATCGGGCAGATTGGCATCGCCAATGTGATTATTGATCTGCAGGCGCGCAAAAGCATAATCTACATCATCATCAAAGGTGACCTTTACCACTGATAATCCGAATAATGAGGACGACCGTATGCTGGTTTTCTTCTCAGTCGGATTCATGGCGATTTCCAACGGGCGCGTCACAAATTTTTCAACCTCCTCGGCACTGCGGCCGGGCCATTGCGAAATGATGGTTACCGACGTATTGGTTACATCAGGAAAGGCATCAATGCTGATATTTTTAAAGCTGATATATCCCCCGGCAGCAAGCAACGCGGTAACAAAGAATATAAAAAACTTATTTCTTAAAGCGAATGACAGTACTGATTTTATGAATCGATTCATGTTTATTTCGGATTTCGAATGTTCGAATTCGAATTTATTTTCTTGTTATTTTTTAATTGGTATGGCTCAAATTCGAAATTGAAATTCCGAAATTCGAAATCACACCTAGTCCTTCAACGATTCAAACAAATACACTTGTCTTGATGCCACTATCCGGTCTCCCGGTTTTACTCCCGAACGGATATAGGCCCTGTCTTCAACCCGCTTCGCAATGTCTACTTGCTGTATGTGTACATGTGCCTTACCATCAACCACTATTACATAGTTCTTATCATTGTCAAACACCAGCGCGCGGGTATTGATCACGGGCAGGTTTTCGCCCGATTTTGCCTTGATGGTTACGTTGGCAAACATCTCAGGCTTTAATTTATTCCCTGGGTTTTCAATTTTTACCCTGGCCTTTACCACCTTATTATCGGGATCAAGCATATCATAGATCTTGTCTATTTTGCCCTCGAAAACTTTATCGGGATATGAAAGGGTGGTGATCTTTACCGCATCGCCGGTTTGTACATTGGCAATGTCCGACTCGTAAATATTGATCAGCACGTAAACGTCCGACAGGTCGGCTATCGTAAATAAATTCTGGCTGTTATCCGTCCTTACCTGGGTATTATCTGTAAGATTTTTCTCGATCACAAACCCCGCTATCGGCGATTTGATGACGTACCCTTGTGCATTGCTTTTATTAATATTAATCACCGCACCGGCACGTTTGCTTTCGGCCTGCGCTTTCTGATAATCAGACTGTGCCTGTTCAAAGTCCTTTTGTGAAGCAAGGCCACTTTTGTAAAGGTCTTGTGTCGATTCAAATGCGCGTTTGGTACTCCTGAGATCAGCTTCCGCAGATACATAATCCTTTGTGAAGCCAGCCATCTCCGAACTTCTCATTACAGCCAGCGTTTGCCCCTTACTCACTACATCTCCCAATTGTACGTGCACATCCTGGGCAATACCACTCACCATAGGAAATATCTTAACCATTTTACGTTCATCAGGCGCGATGCTACCCGTAAGGTTTATTTCCGATAGTGCGCTTGCTTCCTTTACCGTATCAATCAAAAGGCTGTTCAGCAGGCTATCGGTAACCTGGAATTTTTCATCCTTTTGATCATCGGCACTATCGTTATGATGGCAGCTTTGGGTTAATAGAGCCGTAGCTATTAAAACAAGTGCAAGTCCGGTTATTTTGTATTTATAGCGTAGCATAAGCGGTTATTGTTGATTGAAAAAGGGTGTGCCTGTAACATAATTCAATTGCTCAAGCGAGGTGATCCTGTTAAGCTGTAATGTATTTAGCTGAATGGTATTGGTTTTATAGGAGTCATAAAAGTCCAGGAATTCCAGCAGGCTGATGTTCCGCTTTTCGTAATTCTTAAAAACCTCCTGTATCAGGTGATTAAAATCATTCTTGAATTGCGGATCGAAGCTGTTGTACAATTTTTCCAGCCGCAAGGCACCTTTATAACCTGTTGCAAGGTCGCTTTCCACCTGGTTTTGTTGATTTTGAAACTGAACCTTGCTTTGATCTATAGCTATCCTCGCCTGACTGATTGCTCCCTGGTTACGGTTAAAAAAGGGCAAACTGAAAGCTATACCCGCCCCCAGATAGTTATTGCTGTATCCACCCAACTTATCATAATTTAATGAAAGCGATACATCCGGCACGGCTGTTGCTTTTTGCAGCTTCAGGTTGAGATTGTTGTAATCAACAGTTGCTTTTAAGTTTTTCAGGTCATAACGGTTGGCATAAGCCGAATCAAGTAATTGTTGATATGGGACTGTCGAAACAATCTGTTTTCCGTCGAGGTCATAATTAACCAAAGGCTCCACATAAGTATTTGGAGATGCCTTGATCAGCATTTTTAATTCACTTTGCGTAGTATCAATACCAACAAGAAGGTTATTATACTCTGTTTGCAAAGAATACAATTGTGATTGTATCCTTAACACTTCCTTTTGGGAGATATTACCCTTAGTATACTGCTCCTTAAAAACCGTAAGGGTTTTTGATAACGATCCGATTTCCTCATCATAAATCTTTGCCGATTGCTCCTGGAAATAGATGGTATAAAAATCATTTCTCAGCGTATACTTTAAGGTGCGCAACAGGTCAAAAAATTGATATTTGGCCTGATCGACCTGCATCTTAGCTAACTGTATGCTCTTATTGCGCTTGCCGGCAGTTGTAAAAAGCTGTGATATGCCAAATGCTTGTTCCTTATAAGCCGGGCCCTGGGTTACATCACTAGCGTAAATACCATTTGAAAAATTAAAATCAGGGTTCGGGAACAGGCGGGCAGTGATAACACCGGCAGCGGCATTATCGATATTATAATGCTGAGCGATGAGTTGAAGATTGTTTTTCAGGAATTGCTCTTCGGCTTGTTTAACCGTTAATTTGAGGGTATCATTTGCAGGGCTTTGAGCAAACAAAGAAACCCCGGCAACCAAAAACCAAACTTGTAAGAACAGCAGAACGCGGAAAAACTTTGAATACATATTTACAGGTTTGCGCAAAGGTAAACCCGCCGCATTAAAGCAGAATTAAAGCAACATTAGAATGGGATTAGATTTTTAGCTTACAAAGTGAATAGTAATGGCGGTTCCTTTGCCGGGATTTGAATCTACACTGATAATACCATTGAAAAGATTGATGATCTTGTTGGTAATATACAAGCCTATACCATTGCCGTGATAATCTTTTACATTGGTACCCCGGTAGAACGATTGAAATATTTTTTCTGCTTCATCTGCAGGTATACCAATGCCTGAATCAGTAATGGTAATGCTGATGCGCCTGTTGTCGGCATAAAGATCACACTGTACCCTTTTGTTGTTAGAAAACTTGTAGGCGTTACTGATGATGTTATTTAAGGCAATGGTTAACAATGCCTTATTAGCAGGTATCAATAGCTTTTCAGGGTCATCAGGCAAATGCTGGATATTTACTGTAAAAAGCCCTTTGCCTAACCTGTTTGTCCAATAATCGTTAAGTTCCCATATCAGCTCGTCAATAGCCACCTGGCTCAAGGCAGCCTGCGTATAACTCATGTCAACCTGTGCAAGCTCCATCAAACCGGCAATGGTCTCGTTCAAACGCTCAGTATCATTTAAAACCGACTTTAAAATATGCTGGTATTCATTTGTTGTACGCTCTTTATTAAGTGCCACCTCCACTCCGCCAATAATGCTGGTTATGGGCGTTTTTAATTCATGAGACGCATTGGTAACAAAGGTTTGCTGTACTTCAAAGGCGTTGTAAAGATGCTTTAAAAGGCGATTAAAGTTTTGTGCCAACTCACTTATCTCATCTTTGCCGTTACCCTCGTCTATCCGCATGCTCAGGTTACTGGCACGTACAGATTGCATCTGCTTAATAACCGCATCAATAGGCTCAAGCGCCTTTTTGGCAAACCACCTACCTATAAAAAACAGGGCCGTGATTACACAAACAAACATGATCAGCATAATCTCAACCAGGTCGTTGATCCTGCGATGCCCCTGTATATCCTCTGCTGATGCCAGGATCACAAAATTTCCCTGGTTATCATTATAATAAATGCCTACAGTTTGCCGGTCGCCTTCCGTAAATTCCGCTTGCTTCAGCCTGCGCACCCTGTTGATCACATCTCCGCTCCAATATTGTTGTTTGTCGGTAATAAAAGAAGCAGCATTGCGGTCGTTATAAAAGCGCATTACTTCGCCCGGGATCTGTTTAAGGTAACGCTTACGCACATGGTTTAATGAATCGGCAGATATCTCATCAGCCTCCAGGTACAACTGAGCGGCAACCTTTGCCCTGTCCATCAGCCGGTTATAAAAATCGGCCTTTACAAATGAATTAAAGGTAATAAAAATTATGGCCAGCGCTATAAGCAAGATCACTGCGCTGATCAATGTAAAATAAAGCGCAAGCCTGTCCTTTATCTTCATTACCTGTTCGCCTGTTTTAAAATATAGCCCATACCGATCACCGTGTGAACCAGCTTGGTTTTAAAATCCTTTTCTATCTTCTTGCGCAGGTAGTTGACATATACATCAATAAAATTCGTCCCGGTATCAAAGCCGATCTCCCAAACCTGCTCGGCAATATATTCACGCGAGAGTATTTTGTTGGGATGACGCATAAATAACTCCAGCAAGGTATACTCTTTGGCCGTAAGGGTGATCTGTTTACCATCCCTTTCGGCGGTTTTACTCCAGGTATCTAATTTCAGGTCTTCAAACACCAGTAAATGATTGCCCTCAATGGCTTTGTTGCGGCGTAAAAGCGCCTCAATACGTGCCAGCAATTCGCTGAAGTGGAATGGTTTTACCAGGTAATCATCAGCCCCTGCTTTTAATCCCGATACCTTATCGTGCACCTGGTTCAATGCAGTAAGCATTAATATGGGCGTATTACTATCCTTTTGACGAATATTACGGCACAATTCAATGCCATTAGTATCGGGCAGCATAACATCCATTATCAGCAGGTCGAATGATTCGTTCTGCAATATATTTTGGGCATTGACCCCGTCGGATGCTGTTTTTACATTATACCCGTGTTCCTCCAGCCCCTTGCAAATAAATGCGGCAACCTTTTGCTCGTCTTCAATTAAAAAGATATGATTCATGCTAAACAAAGATGGTAATATTAAGCGTGATTTAATAGGTGGTAGGTAATGTCGTCATACACAAGCATCCGCGGGACTCACCCCCCAGCCCCCTCTCTGCTGTACAAAGAGGGGGGGAGTTAAAAAATAAAAATCAAACCCTCTTTGCGCTTTAGCGGAGAGAGGGTGGTCGAGCGAAGCAACGGCCGGGTGAGTCAGCACGAATGCTAAGCAGTTAATATTTCTAATCCCAAATCATTATAATTGTCTTATCAATATTATTACATTATGCATAAACTAACACCGTTCCATGTAGCCGTTCCGGTATATGACCTGGAGGAGGCTCGAAAATTTTACCGGGAAGTATTAGGCTGTGCCGAAGGCAGGACTGATACTCTTTGGACGGATTTTGATTTATACGGACATCAATTCGTTATTCATTACAAGCCCAGGCCCGAAAATGCAAGTACTCATCATACCAATCCCGTGGATGGCCACGATGTACCCGTTCCGCATTTTGGTGTAGTGCTGGAATGGGACGAATGGGGAAAACTTGCTGAAAGACTTAAGTCATCAGGCATAAAATTTATTATTGAACCTGGTATCCGCTTCAAAGGTTTGCCCGGCGAACAGGCAACCCTATTTTTTGCTGATCCATCTGGCAATGCATTGGAGTTTAAGGCTTTTAAGGATATGGGGCAGTTGTTTGCGAAGTAGGGTCTCACCCCAATCCCTCTCCAAGGGAGAGGGACTTTTTATCCGTCAATTTTTTAAAGTCCTCTCCTTTGGAGAGGATTTAGGTGAGGCTTAAAATATTCTCTGTTTCACAATATTCATAAAGTCATTCTTGAACTTCTCGCTGACCGGGATCTGCTTGCCGCCGATGTAAATGTGGTTATCCTGAAATTTTTCCAGTTGCCGGGTATTAACGATGTATGAATTGTGCACGCGTATAAATGGCAGTGGCAGCTGTTCCTCAATGTCTTTTAATCGGCGATAAATAAGTAATTGCCCCGTTGCGGTAACCAGACGAACGTATTCCTTTTCGCCCTCAAAATACAGGATATCTTCCAGCCGTATCTTGCTCAGTGTTTTCCCGGATTTTACAAAGAAGTACTCCTTTTCATGAGCAGGCATCGGGGCATCAATGTGCTCTCTGTTGCCAAAGTGCGATTCGATCTTCTGGGTTGATGTGAGAAAGCGTTTAAGTGTTATCGGCTTTAGCAGGTAGTCAATGGTTTGGAATGTATAACTTTCGGCTGCATATTCAGAATAGGCAGTGGTAAATACAATTTTGGTTTCAGTTGGCAATAGCGCGGCAAGCTCCATGCCCGATAGCTGAGGCATATTAATATCTAAAAAGATAAAATCAACCTTATTCTTCTTTAAAAAAGCCATAGCTTCCAGCGCGTCATAGCATTTGGCCAGAAGCTGCCATTGCGTGGTTTGATGGATCAGTATTTCCAGCAAATTAACCGCATTGGGCTCGTCGTCAATAATGATGCAACTCAAATTCATGATAATGGGACTTTTAAAAAGGCGGTAAAGTACTGATCCGTCTTCTCAATATTCAATTCAAATTTTGTTTCATATAATAACCCAAGCCTCTTGCGTAAATTTTGTATACCGAAGCCATGTGAAGCAACCTGTGCCGGATTTTCATGTATGCGGTTCCGCGTCTGAAAAAGCAGGTAGCCATCCTGGTGTATCAGCGATATATCAATTTTATTATCGCTGCTTGATTTATCAATACCATGCTTAAACACATTCTCAACAAAGGTCATCAGCAGCATTGGCGGGATGCGCGCATCAGCATTATAATCCTTTACGAAATTGATCTCCGTTTCATGGCGTATCCGGATCTTTTCAAGGGCAATATAATTTTCAATGAACTGCACTTCCGTTTGTAAGGAAACCTCATCCTTAGGGCTCTCATCCACAAAATACCGCATAATATCCGAAAGACGTTCTATCAACTTTGCCGTGCGGGGGGCTTCGAGATATGCTTCGTAATAAATATTGTTCAATGTGTTGAACAGAAAATGCGGTTGCACTTGTGATTTAAGCAAATTTAACTCAGCCTGGCTTTTTTGCGCCAATATTTTCTCTGACTGCTGTTTAAGCGTAAAATAAGCAATGGCGATGCGGAAAATGAAGCTGAGCAGATATGTTAAAAGCCCGGCCACTATAAAATTTACGAAACTGCCGGCGGTTATCGGCTCGGGTTTCATCGCAAAATATTTGTTGTAGATAGTTTCAACAAGAAAGCCACGCGACAAACCAGCGACTGCAACAAAAATAAGCGCGAGACCCACATATTCTACCTTGTATCCTCTTTCGTAAAGACGGGGGAACAGGAAACTAATGTTGCCATAAATAACTATCGCGTAAAAGGTAACATTGATTAGTGTGAAGAGACCGGCTTCCTTCCAGCCATCCTCTGGTAGCATAGAAAAGAAGATAATAAGCAGCACAGCAATCCAAACCAGCCATTGAAGCTGCTTAATACTTGCCTGCCATTTAATAAATTTCATTTTTAAAAGTACAAAGCTTTTTGATTTCAGCATCCTGTTTTCAATAATCAGGTGAATTTATTCAACAAACACTCCCGCCTTGAGTATTTTACTGGTTGATATTATCAGCCAGATCATTAAAAATAAGACCCTGAGTATTGAAATGATTTGCAGGGAATGAGAATAAGAACAAGCTTTATTCCATAATTCACCATTTTCTGAGCTATTATGAGATTTCGTTTAAAAGAAATATTACTGAGCTGTTCAATATTGATCATCATTCCATTTGGTTTTACAGGTTCGGTTAATGCAAAGAATAAGGTTGCGGTACCAGATGTCGGCGAGATGTTTTATGCGCCGCATTTTAAAAGGGCAATCACAAAAAAGGGATATAATCCTCATAAAATAAAAACCAGGGATCATCTTATTGACAGCAAAAAAATCTTTACCCTAAATGTGAAGAACGGTGAAAAGCTGGGTAATATATTCTCCCGTACCATCTCCTATAAAAGTAAAACAGACAGCTTTGCCGAGGTGGTTTCCAGGGTAAGTGGTACCGGTATTTATACGGTTTTAAATAGCGATCCACAAAAGCCTGCTTTTAATGGAGAGTTCAGGTATGATGGGCGCCCCGAAAGCCACGGCAGTGTTGAAATCCGGGACGAGGGCAAAACCAACATTTATAATGGAAAACCATATACCAATACTGATGGCAGCGGCTTAATGTATAATTCCCTTATCTGGGGAACACCACCCGATAAGATCAAAAGCGGCGATACCTGGACAGTTACCATACCACAACCCTGGGAATTAGGCGGGAGCGGCACGCAAACAATAACCGTATTGGATATTGATGAAAAAAACAATACCATAATGCTTAAGCGCGAAGGCACGAGTGAAGGCTTTTATGACCATGACGCGAAGAATGTAGGCATTATTAAGGATGGTAAAACAATAAAAATGGACATAACGCCCGGTCAATCGCACTGGATAGGATATACCATATTTAAAAACGGTCTGGTGATAAGTGATGAGCTTTTGGTGACCCGTCCGGTAACCTTAACATCCGATAATTTTAAATTTGAGGCCCTTGAAAGAGAGTATATTTTATTAAATGCAATGCCTGCGCCATAGCAAGCAATTGTTTTCAGCCAACTGATTTTAGGTATTGGGTTGAAATACAATATATAACTTTGCTTATTAACTTAAAACCACCACTGACATGAAAAGATTACTTACTGCTGGAATAGTAGCGGCAATTTTTCAAATTGCCTTTGCCGGGCTTGCTCAGGCACAACTCACCTCGCTCCCTGATGGCGGCAACAAAAAGGCCTCTGTAAGCGAAATGGTAGGCATCACCGATGTAACAATTCATTATAACCGCCCCGGCGTTAAAAAGCGCGATGGCCATATTTGGGGAGAACTTATTCCACCGGGGTATACTGACCAGGGCTT
>Ga0206930_1051_pt1 | contig 27673 bp, 25 predicted proteins | sample Alteio_BWOrgHeat_20_FD_152939 | JGI IMG/M metagenome (GOLD analysis project Ga0206930, IMG submission 152939) | Enriched cells from forest soil in Barre Woods Harvard Forest LTER site, Petersham, Massachusetts, United States -... | ecosystem: Environmental > Terrestrial > Soil > Temperate forest >... | reverse complement strand
CGCTCTCGCCACCATAAATACCAAATTCATGCTCCATGATGCAGACATCGGCATTGCTGGTGTTAATATAATTTGCTGCCCTTATATAATCTTTCTGATGGTTCTGGCGGATAACATATTTCACCTCCTCCGGGTATTCATATTCCTGTATATTTTCAGAATCATTAAGCGCCACCACAAAGCCACCTTGTTGCAAAGTTTGTCTTTCGGGATAGTTGGCGCTGATGGCATGCATTAAGTTTTGGTTAAAGGTTGCAATGCCGCACTCACGGGGTGGATAGGTTGATATATATGCTATTTTCATTAGTAGGCAAAAAATTAAAGAATTTTCAGATATAATTGATTAACACTATAGTGTATGATATTGTTTATCCCGGTGACTTAAAAAAGTGCATTCCTGCGCAGGAAATCGTTATTTTTTATAATTTCCGAGGGGAATAACTACTTGCAATAGTATTTTGCATAAACCATACCAATTTAATTAAAAGTAAAATTATTTAGCAAATATGATATCCTTGGCCATAACCTTTCAACAGGTTTGGCTTATCTGATAGTTTAGCCGTTAAGGAATACAGCTTTTAAAAAGGGAAATACGCAGCATGTTTACGAATGTACCTAATTAAACCGGGTAAGTAACAAATTAAATACAATGGATAGTAAAAGCTGATTTTGAAAAATAAAATCAAAATGTAGATTTGTATCTGCCGCTTTAAACTGTCTGAAATACCTTTTATTTATACAAAAATCAAATCTAATGGACGATATCCAGATCAAAAAACAACCTAAAAAATATGATGCTATTATAGTTGGTTCGGGAGCAGGAGGCGGTATGGCCGCTTATGTGCTGGCCAATGCGGGTTTAAAAGTTTGTTTACTGGAAGCGGGTCCGAATTATGATCCCCGTGAAAATTCGTCACAATTAAAGAATCCCTGGGATTCGCCACGTAGGGGGGCGAGTACCAAGTTCAGGCCATTTGGCGATTTTGATGGTTGTTATTGGGGTTGGGAGATAGATGGTGAGCCTTATACCCAAAGGGAGGGAAGTAATTGGGAATGGTGGCGTGCGCGCATGGTGGGCGGGCGTACCAATCATTGGGGCAGGATATCATTGAGGTTTGGTCCAAAGGATTTTAAACGACGCAGTATTGATGGTTTAGGTGACGACTGGCCAATCGGCTATGAAGATGTAAAACCTTATTATGATAAAATAGACAAGCTGATTGGTGTGTTTGGTACAAATGAAGGGTTATACAATGACCCTGACGGTATATTCCTGCCACCACCAAAGCCACGCTTGCACGAAATGTTTATTAAACGCGCCGGGGCCAATATCAATATACCGGTAATACCATCGCGTTTATCGATATTGACGCAAAAGATAAATAACACCCGCGAAGCATGTTTTTTTTGTGCGCAATGCGGCAGGAGCTGCAAAGTTTACGGTGATTTTTCATCGTCTTCCGTATTGGTGAAGCCGGCCGTTGCTACAGGAAATGTTGATTTGGTAACGAATGCCATGGCGCGTGAAGTACTGACGAGCCACGATGGGCTTGCTACCGGTATTTCCTATGTGAATAAGGTGGATATGCAGGAATACCAGGTATTTGGGCGCACGGTGATATTAGCTGCCAGCGCCTGCGAAAGCGCAAGGCTGATGCTGAACTCTAAATCTACCCGTTACCCTAACGGGATAGCCAACTCAAGCGGTATTGTTGGAAAATACCTGCACGACTCTACAGGAGCGGATATGGGAGGCATAGTACCGGCATTGTTTGACCGCAAGCGGTATAATGAAGATGGTGTGGGTGGGATGCACGTGTATACTCCATGGTGGCTTGATAATAAGAAGCTGGATTTCCCCCGCGGATATCATATTGAATATGGTGGTGGTTTCGGAATGCCGTTGTATGGCTTTAACTGGGGGATCGAAAACCTAAATGGCGCCTATAAGATAAAAGGGCAACAAAAGGAAGCCGGCGGCTATGGCGCATCGCTAAAGGAGGATTACCGTTACTTTTTCGGGTCGCATGTGGGTATGGCCGGTAGGGGTGAGGGTATTGCCAGGGAGGATAGCTTTTGCGAAATAGACCCCGATGTGGTAGATAAATATGGTATCCCTGTTTTGCGGTTCAATACCAAATGGTCGGATTACGAGATCAACCAGGCCAAGCATATGAAAGAGACCTTTAAGGAAATCCTTCACAGCATGGGCGCGGTGATCACCTGGGGTGGTGATGACGGTCCGCATAATAATTATGGATTACACAACCCAGGAAACATCATCCACGAGGCCGGAACAGTACGCATGGGCAACGACCCTAAAAAGGCGCCATTAAACAAATACAGTCAGGCACATGATGTGAAGAACCTGTTTTGTGTAGATGGCGGCCAGTTTGTATCACAAGCGGATAAGAACATCACCTGGACAATCCTGGCGCTTTCAATGCGTGCATCAGAGTATATAGTTGATCAATTAAAAAAGCAAAATATTTAATTCCCATATTATGAATAGAAGAGATTCGCTTAAGGCCCTTGTTGTTGGTGGTATATCAACCTCGGTATTGCTGGATGCTTGTAAACAACCCGCTACGGATAATAAGGGAACAGCCGCAAATACGGATGCAGCTAAAGCAACCGACCATCCCGATAGAATGGCGGAGGAAAAGGTAGCCGATAAACAGGTAATGGATCAGCCTAAATTCTTTACCGCAAATGAAATGGCAACCATTACCATTTTGGGCGATATAATTATTCCGAAGGATGCAATAAGCGGCAGCGCCTCGGATGCCAAAGTGCCCGATTTTATAGAGTTTATTGTAAAGGATATGCCCGAGCACCAGGTACCCATGCGTGGCGGCTTGCGCTGGCTGGATATGCAGTGCCTTAAACGTTACGAAAAGGCCTTCAAGGATTGCAGCCATACCCAGCAAATGGAAATGGTTGACGAGATAGCCTGGCCCAAAAAGGCAAAACCCGGAATGCACCAGGGTGTTTCATTCTTTAACCTGATGCGCAACCTGACAGCCACCGGATTTTATACATCAGAAATAGGAGTGAAGGATGTGGGTTACATGGGCAATACGCCCAACCAATGGAACGGTGTGCCCGACGACGTACTGAAGCAATATAACCTGGCTTATACTGAAAAAGAATTAAAGGAGTGTGTGAGCTTTGATAAAAAGGCTTAACATTCAAGGCCCTATTAATCACATAATCATAACATTAGCTTAAAGTATCACACAGTACTTTTGCGGTCAGTTAAGATACTGAATGTTTTAAATCAGAAGTTCTTTATTTCAGTATAAGATCAGTTAATAGTTAATGTAAAGAGCGTTCCAAACACGCTCTTTATTTGTTTATAAAGGAATTTTATAAAAAAGGGTGTTTCAACCCTAAAAATACCGTGAAAACACGGTAATACGAGATCACATAAAGATTTACTTTTAACATAATAAATTGCTTCGGAAAATAGAGCATTATTTTGGTTAACCCTTAAAAAGAGATATTATGTGTACTTATCTTATTATAATAAGCATAATTTTGATTATGGGCCTGTTTGGGGGTATAATAAACTACTATACCATTGTGCAAACAGACACCACCACTACTACTGGCGGTCAAACAGATGCATCTGTAGCTAATAAATATTTATTGCCTAAATCGTTATGTACTGGAGTAGCAGCAGCCATTTTGGTGCCTCTTTTTTTAAATACCATATCGAGTGGGGTCTTAGAAAATATTCTTGGGGCGAGTGATAAAGTTGATGCTAAGAATTATTTTATATTTTCTGGATTTTGCTTGATCGCAGCTATTGCCTCTAAGCGATTTATTGATGATCTGTATGATAAAGTGATCAAGATAGGAAAAACAGCTACCGATGCCAAGAAAACCGCTGTTGATGCTAAGGAGACTGCAGATAGTGCAAGCAGTGCAACGAAGGAATTAGAAGATACTATTACAGAACCTTCTGAAACGTCAAGGTCCGCATTTCCTGAGACTGCCGAAGTTGCTGATACCGATGATGACAACACCAAAGCGGTGTTAAAGGCGTTTTCCGATTCCAATTATACTTATAGAACACTTAAAGGATTAGCAAAACAGTCAGGTCTGCCTGATCAGACTGTTATCGATATTCTCAATGTTTTGAAAACTAAGGGCAGGGTAAAAAGCAAACCAAACCGTAATAATAATGATGTATGGAAAGTTATCTATTAATGATATAGTAAAAATTCCAATGCCTGCCATTTGTATATCAACTAAGTGATTGGTTATTCTTCACCCTTGATACGGAATACCATCCCATTCATATCCGGACTGATCCTCAATTGGCATGCCAGGCGGCTGTCATGCCCTGCATCGGGAAGGGTATCCAGCAGGTCGAGTTCTGTATCACTAGGATGAAAATATTGCTCAGGGCCCTCTAAAACCTGCACATGGCAGGTAGCGCAAAGCGCCATACCGCCGCATGTGGCCAGTATGTTGTGTTCGGCGGCCTTTAGAACCTCCATCAGGCTCAGGTTGATATCTTCGGGTATTTCAACAGGCTCACGGTGTCCGTTCCTGTCTTCAATAGTTAAAGTGATCATAATTAAAAGGCAGTTACGCCATAAACGGTTGTGTATTTAAAACTCAATTTTTGTTCGGGGTAAACGTGCTTAAATGCACTTTGGGCTATCAATGCCGCTTCATGGAAGCCGCACAGGATCAGCTTTAATTTGCCTGGATAGGTATTAATATCGCCTATGGCATAAATCCCGGGAACATTAGTAGCGTAATCGACTGTATTTACCTCAATAGCTGAGAAATTTAAATTTAAACCCCATTCGGCAATAGGGCCAAGCTTTGGCGTAAGTCCGTACAAGGGTATCAGATGGTCAGTAGCGATTGTTGAGCCCTTGCCGGCTCTGTCGAGAATTTCAACTTGCTGTAAGTGGCCGTTTCCATTTATCCCGGTAATATAGGATTGCAGGATCAGGTTGATGCGCCCCTGATTTGCCAGTTCAAACACTTTTTCGGCAGAGTCGGGTGCGCCGCGAAAAGTATCGCCACGGTGTATCAAAGTTATTTCGGATGCAACGTCAGCCAAAAAGATGGTCCAGTCGAGTGCAGAATCGCCCCCGCCTGATAATATTACCTTCTTACCGCGATAAGCTTCGGGATTTTTTACCATGTAGGCAACGCCTCTGCCCTCAAATTCTTCAAGCCTGTCAATTGCGGGTTTGCGAGGTTCGAAACAACCGAGCCCACCAGCTATTACTACTGCCTTGCAATGCACTTCTGTGCCATCGTTTGTTTGAATGATAAAGGAATCGTCGTCAAGCTGGTGCAATTGTTCAACCCGTTCGCCTAAAGAAAAAGTGGGTTTAAATGGCGCTATCTGTTCCATCAGGCCATCAACCAATTGCTGGGCATTGATGGTTGGGAAGCCGGGAATATCATAAATGGGTTTATGGGGATATATCTCTGAAAGCTGGCCGCCAACCTGCGGTAAAACATCTATCAAATGGCAGCGCATTTTTAAAAGTCCTGCTTCGAAAACAGCAAATAAACCAACGGGACCAGCACCTATAATGCAAATATCAGTATTAATGAGTGACATATTTTTGAGTTAAATCAACACACAAAAATCGCTATAATTATAACCTGAAACGAATGACAAATAGTAATAACAGATTACTTTAAGTTATAATTGGAAAGACAGAAGCGCTTGAAGAGTTCGATGAGTTTGGTGTTCTTGCCATGAAGCTGGATAAACTCAAAGGTGCGGAAAATCTGAAGCCCTTTTACTTCGATGACTGTCAACTCATTATACTTTAATTCACTTATTACTGATTGAATAGATAAAAACGTGGCGGTTTCTGAATATAACAGGTATTGCTTTATGGCGATACTGCTCTCCAGCTGAATCTCAATTTGCAAGTCTTTTGGATTGATCTGCACAGCGGCAAGGGCATTGAAAATTACATCCAGCGTGCCAGAACCTGCCTCGCGTAACACCAAAGGGATGTTGAGCAAGGCTTTTGGATTGATCTCTGCTTTCTTTGAGAGTTGATTATTAGCACGGGTTACCAGTACGATCTCATCTTTTGCAAAAGGGGCATAAGCAATCTGCGGATAATGTGCTGCGCCCTCTACTATTGCTATATCAATCTTTTCGGCTAATACTTGCTGAGTGATATAATCGGTATTGCCTTGTGTAAAGGTGAAGGAAATTGCTGGATAGGTCTTTTTAAACAGGGCAAGCAACTTCGGCAAAATGGTTTGCGCCACTGTTGTACTTGCACCGATGTGCATAGTACCGGCCTCAATATTATTCAATTGGGCCAGCTCGGTTTCCAGTTCGGTATAGGTTTGGAATATCTTTTCGGTGTATTGCAGCAATACCTTCCCAGCGGTAGTAAGGTTGATGTTGTTGCCGTTGCGCTTAAACAATTGCACATTGAGTTGTTGCTCCAACTCCTTAATGTGTTTGGTAACGGCGGGTTGTGTAATAAACAATTCTCCTCCGGCTTTGGTGAAGCTTAACCGCTGGGCAACTGTGTAAAATACCTTTAACCGGAAATCGAAGATCATTGGGCTAAGTTAACTATTTGGATCATTACCGATAGTAGTTGATCGCTTCCAAAATCACTTCACATGCGTGTTTGATCTCTTCATCAGTAATGATCAGTGGTGGAGCAATGCGCATAGAGTTACTGCAATGCAAAAACCAGTCGACGATCACGCCGTGTTCAATGCATCGGTCGATGATTTTTTTATTCAGCTCGAAGCTTTCTAATTCAATTGACAACATGAGACCCTTGCCACGAACCTCCTTAATTGCCGGGTGATCCAATAATTTACGGAACAAGGCCGCCTTGGCATCAACCTGTTCAATTAAATTTTCATTAAGTAAAACTTCAAGTGCTGCTAATCCTGCCGCGCAGCATACCGGATGCCCGCCAAATGTGGTAATATGGCCGAGTATGGGATTCTCTTTCAGGGAAGACATTACCTGGTTTGATGCGATGAATGCGCCAATAGGCATGCCTCCTCCTAAAGCCTTTGCCAAAACCAAAATGTCAGGCTCAATACCGAAGTGCTCAAACGCAAACAACTTCCCTGTTCGCCCGAATGCAGCCTGTATCTCATCCAGAATCAGAAGTGTGCTCGTTTGGGTGCAACGTTCTCTTAAAGCCCGCATATAGGCTATATCAGGCACACGGATACCGGCTTCGCCCTGCACCGTTTCGATCACTACGCAAGCAGTTTGTTCGGTGATCAGTTGCAGGTCGTCAATATGATTAAATTGAATAAAATTGACACCAGGGAGGAGAGGACGGTAAGCCTGTTTATAATCCTCGTTGCCCATAACACTTAATGCGCCATGTGTACTGCCGTGGTAGGAATTGTAACAGGCAACAACCTGGCTCCGGCCCGTAAACCGCTTTGCCAATTTTAGCGCCCCCTCAACCGCTTCAGCACCGGAATTTACAAAGTAAACAGAACTCAAATTTTGCGGTAATACCGATACCAGCTTTTCGGCAAAGCGCACCTGGGGCGTTTGTACGTATTCGCCATAAACCATTAAGTGCATGTATTTATCCACCTGCTCTTTTATGGCATTAATTACATAGGGATTGCCGTGCCCCAGACTGCTTACACCAATGCCCGATATCAGGTCGAGATATGGCTTACCATTTATATCATAAAGATGAACACCTTCGGCCCGTTCAAACTCTAAAAGCAATGGAAAGTGGGTAGTTTGTGCGTTGTTGGCTAAAAAAAGCTGACGAAGTGTAGGCATGAGTTTTTATTTCGGAATTCGGGTTTTCGATTTCGAATTTATAAATAGTTTCATTATGCGGGTTAGTGATTCTAAATTCAAGAAATTAAACCCGAAATTGAGCATTCGGATTCCGAAATCCAAATCAATTTTTTGCAGGAGGGTTTCGTTCGGCGAGCTGCTTGATTAGTTCATCAGTAAATTCGCGTTCACTTTTGAATATTTCGCTTACCTTATCCGGGGGTAAGATTTTCAAAAATTCATCCGTATAGAATTTCCTGATGTTAACAAGCTCGCCTTCATAATATAGCTCTTTCCTGATCTGCTCGGCACCATTGGCCTGCTCCTTGGAGTTATTTATCCGCTTCAGTCTTCTTACCTCTTTAAGCGCATCCTGGTAACGGCGGTAGGTTGGCCAAAATCTCTGAGATTGCTCAACGTTAAGGTTAAGTCTTTGTCCTATATAATTTTCTCTTACCTGTTCAATCTTGCTTATACTATTTTGCTGCCTGATCACCCGTTGCTCATAATTTGGAGGGCGGCGAAAGATCACGCGCGGGCGACCCTGCCCGAAAGCTTTACAGCCGATGACCAGCAAGAACAAAAAAATAAGGATATGTCTGGCCAATTTGAACATATTATTGACTGGTGGTATCTAATTCATCCTGCAGATCGTTACTTAAATTATCTGCGTTAACTTGTTTACTTTCGTCAATTAATGTCCGTGTATCAGTTGCATCAACATTCATCTTCAGGTAGTTTTGAATATCCCCAATAGGTATTGCTGATAACGATTTATGTAAAAACGATTGATTGTGTTGATCTGCAGCACTATTGTCACTATTACGCGTTAAAAGTATGGTGCCGCCAACTGCCAGGGTAAGGCAGGCCGCTGTAGCATACTTCATAGCGGTTGATGAAAATAATCGCCTTACAACACCAACATTATGCTTCTCTGATTCCTGCTGGCGTGTTGTTTTATTTAAAATATCTTCGGTAAGCTGGTTAAAATATTCATGCGGAACAGCAAAGCTATCAGCATGAATATCCAATGCTTCTTCAACAAATACCCGGCTTTGGATCTGTTGCTGAAGATTATCAAAATAACCCTCAGGTATTGCAAAGCCGGTAGCTTCCTTATCTAAAGCCTCTTCAACATTTATGCGGGCCTGTATATTATTGGCTAATTCTTCAAAATAATTTTCAGGTACAGTAAAGCCTGGTGCTTCTGTATTTAAGGCTTCTTCAATTTTTATCCTTGCATTGATGTTATCACTCAGTTCCTCAAAGTAATTTTTGGGCACACTAAACCCATGTGCCGGGGCATTATTTTTTTTTAACTCTTCTAATTTAACAGAAGCTATTATTTGCTGCTCCAAACCTTCAAAATAACCAACAGGCACTATAAACGGGTTATTTGGGTTAACCTGTTTAAGTGACATATAATCATTCAACCATTCCCTATTTTCACTATCGCTTGTCATATCCTTATATAGATGAAAGTCATGTCCAAAGGTTTAAAATAAATTTAAATTTAATCTCTCGATAATAAAAACGCTTCAATTTTTTTAACCGCAAGGTGAAAGGATGCCTTTAGCGCGCCAACGCTTGTTCCAAGCACATCAGACATCTCCTCATACTTCATATCATCATAATACTTCATATTAAAAACCAAACGCTGCTTCTCAGGCAGGGTTAAAATAGCCTGCTGGAGCTTTAGCTGCGCCTGGTCGCCGTTGAAGTAAGATGAATCAGCCAGGGTATCTGCCAGTTCATAACTTACATCATCAAGCGGGATATTGTTCTTTTGTTTTTTCTTGTTCAAAAAAGTAATGCACTCGTTGGTTGCTATCCGGTACATCCAGGTGTACAACTGCGCGTCATTCCGAAAACCCGGCAGGTTTTTCCATACCTTAACAAAGGTGTCCTGTATCAAATCGTCAGCGTCGTCATGATCGATCACCATGCGCCTGATGTGCCAGTATAACTTTTGCTGGTATTTTTTTAATAAGAGGTTAAATGCTTCATTCCGGGTCTTTTCATCCTGGAATTTGCTTAAAATCTCTGCATCGTCAACCTGTACCGACATCTATTACTATTTATATTTTCAAAGGCTAAAATAGGGATATTTATTTATTTTAACAGATCAAGTACTTGTTGTGATGCATTTTGACTATTAACTTTATCTATCACCCTCAATATCTTACCATCCTTGCCGATAATAAAGGTAGTACGTATGGTACCCATATAGTTCCGGCCAAACAGGGTCTTCTCTCCCCAAACATCATAATCCTCAATAAGTTTTTTATCAGGATCAGCTAAAAGCGGAAAGGGCAGATCATATTTTTTGATGAATTTCTTGTGTGATTTTTCATTGTCGAAACTTACACCAACCACCGCAAAGCCCTTGCTTAATAGCGATTGATAATTATCCCTGAAATTGCAGGCCTCCTTAGTGCAGGTAGGGGTATCATCCTGGGGATAAAAATACAGAATCAAATTTTTGCCTTTGAAATCAGAAAGTGAAACAGTGTTGCCATTTTGATCATTGGCCGTGAAATCGGGGGCTTTGTCGCCCTCTTTTAGTTTTGACATATTATTTGAAAAAAGAAGCGCTGAATTGAGAAAAATTGTCCTTATTATCGATAACAGTTAAATCAAAGGTATGCTTGCCTGGCGCTATCGAGCTATCAAATGTATAACTTAGAATCTTAGTTTTATAATCCCATTCCATTAAAACCCATTTACCATCAATTTTGCCTGTGTAAGTTTTTACTCCCGACAGGTTATCACCTATTTTGAGATAAATATGTTTTACTGCGGCCATATTACTTCCGTTTTTAATATTGATGGGGCGGATAACCGGGGGCACTGTATCCAGTTTAATATAATAATCACCGAATGTGCGGGCACTGGCTTTAATGTAGCCGCTATCATAAGTTCCGCCTTCGCAAATGCCATCAGTATTTACAATTACAGCTTTATTGGTACGGTTACCAATGATATCGTCAGGTTTGATCCATAGCTCAAAAGTGTCATTGATAGGCGTGAAGCGATTATGGATGCGATGAACTGCTGAAAAGGCACCTGGTTTTGCTGGAAGGGTTGAATAGGTGAAATCCAGATCGTCATATAAATTGCCTGGCGGAATGATCACTTTTACCTTATCGTTGCTAAACTCATTTTGCTTATCGAAATGAAAGCGCGTAGTGCTAGCATTGATAATTTCACTTAGCGGAGCGGGTTTAGCCGGGCTCGATTTTACTTTTATTTTAAGTGATGAGGTATTGCCTGCAACGTCCTTTACAATATATTCAACCTCGTGCTGCGCATCATCATTAAAATTGATCACACCCCTGTTTACTGATTGTGGGTAAAGCGATATTTTGCTTCCCGGCAATATAAAACACTTTTGTATAAAGCGGTGCATCTTCAAAAAAGTAGGATAATCGATATATGCATTGATGGCATGTGTCTGATCGAAGGCGAAGCGTTCAACCGCAAATGTATATACCGTTTGCCCGTCGAGTTTTAATTCGATAGAATAAATGCCGTTATGATTAAATGAGGCGCTGTTCATGTCGGTTGCCGTTATGCCAAAGCCGGTCTCACCACTTACGGTGATTACTTGCGGTTTGGTTAAACTGTAATGCCCTGCAGCACCCTTTACAGCCATGAATTGGCGTTGAGTTTTTTCACTGAATGGAACGCCTCCAACATGATAAACACATATCATGCCCAGGGTAGGAGGCACCTTATCGGGTATGGTCAATCCAAAAAGCTGGGGGTTGATGGTTTGCTCGGTTTCGGTATCCCTTATCTCGAAATGAAGATGCGGCCCTTCAGATGCGCCGGCGTTTCCCGACCAGGCGATCACATCGTCCTTGCAAACCATTGCCTGTAACGGAGTTAATTTAAAATCGACCTCAAAACTTTGCTGCAAGTATTGCTGGTTGCGTACCAATTGTGCCAGTTCGGGACTTAAGCGTTCGATATGCCCGTAAACCGTAGTAAAGCCATTAGGATGTGTGATATAAATAGCATTGCCAAAACCACCAAATTGTACCCGCAACCGCGAAACGTAACCATCGTAAGCAGCATGAACCGGGTAGCCGGTGCGCCCATTGGTTTTAAAATCAAGCCCGGAATGAAAATGGTTTGGCCTTAGTTCGCCGAACGAACCTGCTGTACTTGGTGGCAGGTCAAGCGGGTAGCGGAAAAAGTTTTTTGGATATGATTTTGTTTGAATAATGTCCTGGCCAAAACAAGGAGAAAATAAGCCAAAACAAAGCAGGATAGAAACACCAAATTTTTGTATCATGCTTACTTAACGTAAAAATCAAGCATTTTATCATTCTCCAAATAGCCTTCAAGGTGATCTCCAACGCTTACCTTGCCCACACCCTCGGGCGTACCTGTAAAAATGAGGTCGCCCTTTTTTAGAGTAATGTATTTTGATACAAAAGTGATGATGCGTTCAAATGAAAATAAAAGGTCTTTGGTATTGCCTTCCTGGCGTGTTTTCCCGTTGATATCTAAATGAAAATTCAGGCTATACAAATCGGCGAATTTGGATTTTGGCACAAAGTTGCTCACCGGTGCCGAGCCGTCAAATGCCTTTGCCAGTTCCCAGGGCAGGCCCTTTTCCTTGTGACGCTGCTGAATATCGCGGGCAGTAAAATCTACACCCAAGGCAATTTCATCAAAATAATCAGCTGCGAACTTTTCGGCTACATGCTTTCCTTCCTTGCAAATCTTTAATACGATCTCAATTTCGTGATGAATATCTTCTGAAAAATCAGGGTGGTAAAAAGGTTTATTTTCTTTCAGCAAAGCGGTATCCGGTTTCATAAATATCACCGGCACTGTTGGTACCGGGTTATTCAGTTCCTTAGCGTGCTCGGCATAGTTGCGGCCTATGGCAATTATTTTCATAAATTATAATTCTGAATGCTAAAGTATGATTTGAAATTGAAAAAGTTCAAATTATTCCCCCTTCAGGGGGTTAGGGGCTTAAAGTACCGATATCCTCTTGATCACTGATTCGGTACCGGCAACAACCCTGATGAAGTAAAATCCGCGCGAAAGTTTATTGTTAAGCGGGTAGGAAAAACTTTGCTCGCCTGATGCTATTCTTTGCGAAAGCAAGGTGGCCACGTCATTGCCCAGCACATCCATTATTTTAACGGTAACGATGGCATCGCGTGACAATGCATACTTTACATTGATCTGATCGGTGATGGGATTTGGATACACCTGTACGTCAGTCAGTAACTTGTCGTCATTGCGCAGGACGCTAACTTTCACCGTGGAAGTAACAGCTGGTTTTAGGGGCGGCAGGGCCAAATGCAAACCGCTCTTCATATAGGAGCTTTTTGCGGTGACCAACTTGCTCTTTGAACTATGCAGGGTGATGGTATCAGTTTTTCCGGGTTTAATAGTATCAGCAAAGGCACAGTTCATAGATATTGCCATAACAAGCAGTATGATCCATGAAAATATATAGGTATAATTTTGCCTCATGCTTAAATATATTGTACAAAAGTATAAATAAAGCGCTCATCAATTCAAAACCCGGCGCTTTTATAAAACATTTTAACAAAATTTAACAAAAACAGGTTTTATTAGTTACATATTTACCCGATAATCTATAGGTGTTTAATAACTGGTTGTTATAAAGATAACATTTAATATTTTTACAATTCTATAATATTACGAAGTGACCATCCATAAAGATATTCAAAAACTGTCCGTTGCGGGGCTTCTTATTAGTTTAGGTATAATTTATGGTGATATTGGTACTTCACCGTTATATGTTTTTAAGGCGATAGTAGGTGAGCAGCAAATTTCAGAAACGCTGGTACTGGGCGGAGTTTCATGCATTTTCTGGACGCTTACCCTGCAAACAACCCTCAAATATGTTGTTATTACACTTCAGGCTGATAATAAGGGTGAGGGTGGTATATTTTCCCTTTTCTCCCTCGTAAGGCGAAAAGCAAAATGGCTGATCATACCTGCTGTGGTAGGAGGCTGTGCTTTATTAGCTGATGGGATAATTACCCCGCCTATAACTATATCCGCGGCTATTGAGGGGCTCGAGAACTTTTACCCTCACTTGCATACGGTCACTATTGTGGTGGTTATTATTGGGGCATTGTTCATTATACAGCAATTCGGTACATCACTGGTGGGTAAGGCGTTTGGGCCGGTTATGTTCATCTGGTTCAGCATGATGGGAGTGTTAGGTATTGCCTTTATCATGCAGGAGCCAATGGTTATCAAGGCCCTAAATCCCTATTATGCCTATAAGCTGCTGAGCAACAGTAATTACGATGCCTTTATCATACTTGGTGCGGTATTCCTTTGTACGACGGGTGCGGAGGCACTATATTCAGATCTTGGCCATTGCGGACGCAGAAATATACGCATCAGCTGGATATATGTTAAAAGCTGCCTGGTGATCAATTACCTGGGGCAGGCAGTTTGGCTGCTGCAACGTAACGGAAAAACCGTAAACCTTAACCTGCATAACCCTTTTTATGAGATCATGCCTGCATGGTTTCTTTTATATGGTATAGGTATAGCGACCATAGCGGCTATAATAGCCAGCCAGGCCCTTATTTCGGGGTCATTTACACTCATAGCCGAAGCCGTAAGGTTAAATATATGGCCCAAAGTGCGGATCAATTATCCAACCGAACAAAAGGGACAATTGTACGTGCCAAGTGTGAACTGGCTGCTTTGTGCCGGATGTATTGGCGTGGTTTTACTATTCAGGCATTCGGATAAGATGGAGGCAGCATATGGTTTAAGTATTACCGTGGCCATGCTGATGACGACTATTTTAGTATCTAAATTTTTGGCGAAAAAGAAGTTCCCAACTTATATTATCACTATTTTCCTGGTTGTTTACTTGTTTATTGAGCTCACATTCTTATCGGGTAACCTGGTCAAATTCGTTCATGGAGGTTGGTTTACTTTATCGGTAGGCGCAGTCTTATTTTCTATTATGTGGACATGGCATAGCGCCCGCAAGATCAGGAACCGCTATGTGAAGTTTATTGCTATAGAGGACTATTTTGATATCATAAAGGAACTAAGTGATGACGAAAGTGTGCCTAAATATGCATCGCAACTGGTTTATTTGACCAGCGCCAACTTCGATTCGGAAATAGAATCAAAAATTATCTATTCCATTTTACAAAAACAACCCAAACGTGCCGATGTGTATTGGCTGGTGCATGTTGATGTGGTGGACGAGCCCTACAAGCGCGAATATACAGTTGACTTTTTGGTGCCTAATAAATTGATTAGAATTGACTTTAAGCTGGGTTTCAGGGTGGAGCAACAGATCAATCTTTTATTCAGGAGGGTGGTTGAAGACCTGGTTAAAAAAGGGGAAGTGAATATTACCAGTACTTACAAATCATTAAGCAGGCATAAAATAGTTGGTGATTTCAGGTTTGTGGTGATTGAAAAGGTGATCTCACGCTCGCATAATCTATCATTTTACGAACGGTTCATCATGGCTTTTTATGTTCAGTTAAAAAAGGTCAGCTTATCAGAAGAACGTGGCTTCGGGCTTGACCTGAGTTTTGTTACGGTTGAAAAGGTTCCGTTGATGCTTGCTGATCCGGAAGTAGTGGATATTTCACGTATTAATTAAAACATTCGGGCTACAGATTGTTAACAGAATGTTAACAGAGCTTTGTCTGAACCACCAATATCTATGAATAATATTTTAAAAAGGGTAATATTTGCTATAGTTTGCCTTATCTCACTTAATGCAAATGCACAGGTTGCAGACACTATTAAAAAGGATCTTTTAACGGCTCCCGATACTGTTAAGAAGTTACACAGTAACCCGCTTTCGCTTATTCCGCCAGCTGCATTGATCACTTATGGGGCCTTGTCTTTTGTGGTTCACCCGATACGCAGGTTTGACTATTATATCAATAGCGAGGTCCATAAAACAGACCCTACATTTAGTACAAAGGCAGAAAGCTATTTTCAGTTTGCCCCTATAATTATGGTGTATGGTTTAGATTTAATTGGTGTTGAAGGTAAAAATACGTTTATTGACCGCACCGCATTACTTGCATTATCAGGTGGAATTTTAGCTGCCTCTGGTTATGCCACAAAATATGCTACACACAGGCAACGACCCAACAAGGCTGATTATTTGTCGTTCCCTTCAGGGCATACTTCAACAGCATTTTTGGGGGCGGAGTTTTTAGCACAGGAATATTCAGAAAAATCGCCTGTGTATACGGTGATTGGTTATACAATTGCTGCTACTACCGGTGTATTCAGACTGTACAACAGGGATCATTGGTTTAGCGATGTAGTAGCGGGCGCCGGCTTTGGTATTCTTTCAACAAAGGCGGCTTACCTGATCTACCCTTATATCCGTAATAAGCTGACCCATAAAAGTAAGTCGGGAAAAAGTACTATGCTCGTACCAACCTATCAAAATGGAGTGGGACTTTCATTTGCTATGGAGTTATGATCATTGGTTGTAAGGGTTGTAAAAGTTGTAAGGGTTGAACTGGTTAAAAATAGCAGCCTAACTACAACATCTGCAACCAACTCACTTATACCTGATCTTATAGCCTAAAATTATACTGGCAAATACAAAAGTGATGGCATTGGCTATTGTCACTGGCAAACTCTTGCTCATCAACCCGTAAATAAGCCACAATAGTGTGCCTATGGTAAATAAGGCATACATGGAAAGTGATATACCCGAAGTGTCTTTGGTTTGAATAGTTTTGATCGCCTGCGGTAAAAATGAAACCGTAGTGCCAAAGGCTGCCATAAGCCCTATAATAGTAATGATGTCTATCTTCACAGGTTTGAATTTTGGCTAAAGATAGGGTTTCGATGTGCAAATGTGAGGATTACAGATGTGCAAATGATAAGATAATTTACAGGTTAAAAAATCCGTACATCTGCATATTTGCACATCGTCACATCATCCAACCGGCACTTGTGCATTGTGTTCCTTGTTGAGCACGCTGTTTTTATAGCTATAAGTAAAATAGATCACCAGGCCAATAACAAGCCAGATCAAAAACCGGAGCCAATTAGTATAGCCTAATTCTGTCATCAGGTAAAAGCAACTCATCAGTCCCAAAACGGGTATGAGCGAGAAGTTCCTGATAAAAGTATAAACGCTTACAATAACAATGGAAATAAAGAAAAGATAGTTTGGAAAGTTGTAAAGGATACCATCAAACCCGAGGTTATATTTTTGTGCTTCGGGCAGTGCTGATGCCCGTATGAGATCGTTGAATTTATCGTCTTCCAAACCTTTCAGATAACTGTCAGAAGTAGCATTTTTATCAGCAGGCTTACCGTAAAGGGTTACAGCTTGTGCATATAAAGCGGCTTTGTCCGCCGGGTTTAAATTTTCAAAAATGGTTGTCTTTTCCTTTAATTTTATACCATGCGCCATTTCAACCTGTACAGGTGGTTTGTAATAAATGCAACCAATGAAAATAAAAATAGTAATCAACGGTACTATCCATTTACCATTGTAATAAGGTAGTTTGAAACGACCTTTTAAAGCCTCGTGCTTTGGCAATAAAAGCACACCACCACATACCAGCACAAAGGCAAATAAGGTACCTATACTGGTGAGGTCGGTTACTTCGGTCATATTCATAAACAGGGCCGGAATAGCCACCAGGAAGCCCGTAACTATCGTAGCAAACGACGGTGTATGATATTTGGGGTGAATGCGTGAGAATGCCTTTGGTAATAAACCATCCCGGCTCATGCTCATCCATATGCGCGGCTGGCCGAGCTGGAATATCAGCAATACGCTTGCCGTGGCTATAACCGCGCTGATGGATATAATGTAACTAATCTTTGTTAACCCGACATGTTTGAATACAAAGGCCAGCGGATCATCAACATTCAGGTCTTTATAGCTTACCATGCCAGTAAGCACCAGGGCTATCAGAATATATAATACAGTACAGATCACCAGGGAATAGATCATACCACGGGGCAAATCGCGCTGCGGATTTTCGCATTCCTCAGCAGTGGTGGATATGGCATCAAAACCGATATAGGCAAAAAATACACCCGATACACCTTTCATCATTCCGCCAAAACCATTTGGTAAAAAGGGGTGCCAGTTGGCGGGTGCTACATAGAAAAAACCGATGATAATCACACCAATTACGATGGCTATTTTTAAAATAACCATAGCATTGGTCGCCTTTTTTGTTTCGCGTATACCCACATAAACCAGGTAGGTTATCGCTACTACAATGGCCAGCGCAGGCAGGTTGGCTATCAGTTTAAGATCACCAAACCCTGGTGCAGAACTCCAGGCCATGGCGCCATCTTTCATAGCGGAGGTAATATCATCGAGGTGGTGGCTTGCCGTTAGCTCCTGTACCTGGTGATTGGCCCGTAAAGCAGAAACATAATCCATAGTAAGATATGTGGGCATATGGATATGAAAACCCTCCAGCAGGTTCACAAAATAACCGCTCCAGGATATCGCAACAGCAATGTTGCCTATGGCATATTCCATCAGCAAGTCCCAGCCGATGATCCAGGCGATCAATTCGCCGAAGGAGGCATAGGCATAAGTATAAGCACTACCGGCAACCGGAATGCGTGAGGCAAACTCGGCATAGCATAATGCTGAAAAACCGCAGGTAACGGCAGTGATGATAAATAATATGGTAACGCCGGGGCCGCCATGAAACGAAGCAACACCGATAGTAGAGAATATACCCGCCCCAACTACAGCTGCAATGCCCATTAGGGTTAGATCCCTTACGCCTAATTCTTTATTGAGATGAGAGCCTGAGTGCTCACTGTCGTGAAAACCGCTTGCAACATCAGTTAATATTCTCTCGATAGATTTTCGGCGAAATATACTTTTAGACATTCAGTTAATTATATGAGCCAGCCCAAACATAACTATTTTTTTGCATTGAATTAAATGGCATAATCTTTTAACTTGCGCCATGAAACCGGGTATAAATGACGTTCTACGCAGAATAAAATGGATGGTTATACCTTATTTGTTGATTTTGTGTATTTGCCTGGTAATCAAACTGACTTTTTCCCGGGAGGAAATCTATTTTACGGTCAACGGCATCAACAGCCCGTTCGCCGACTTTATAGCGCCATACTTAACCGACCTGGGCAACGGATGGACGGCGGTGGCCATATCAGCCATCTTGTTATTATTCAACTATCGCAAGGCTCTTTTATTGGCATCCGCTTATGCTGTTACTTCTATATCGGCCCAAATCATTAAATATATTTTTGATGCGCCACGCCCCAAATTATACTTCAGGGATCAGCTGAGCAGGATACATTTTGTTAAGGGAGTGGAGATTTTGAGTTACCACAGCTTTCCCTCGGGCCATACCATTACGGCGTTCTCAACTGCAGTGATATTTACCTACTGGAGCAGGAACAAAGCCTGGGGGCCATTGTTCCTGCTTGTAGCTATATTGGTGGGTTATTCGCGTATGTATTTGAGCGAGCATTTTTTTGAAGATGTAACAGCTGGTTCTGTTATCGGAGTTATTCTCACCGTAATATGGTTGTATTGGCTAGATAATAAGGCTTTTATCCAACAACCTAAATGGCAGCACGGCTTGCTTAATTAAGCATACTCGTTACTTGTCTTTTTTTTTCTGAATATCAGCCAGGCTCCTCCAAATACAATTACTACACCACCTGCAATGATGATGAGGATCATATTTGTACTTAAGCCGGTTGATTTGCTTGTATCGGTATACTGGTCATTTCGCTGCAACTCAGGTGAAAGCCTTATTGAACTAAAAAATGCCTTTGCCTCATCCTTTATCATGTCCTTCCGGGCACCGGGATAACCATATTCAAAAGTATAGGTTGCATCTTTGGTATAAAGCAATATAAATTTGCGGTACAAATCATCCCCATTGGCATCCTTTGTGAGCAGGGTAAAGGCCTTTGCCTTTAAGGTGCCTATGGTAGTATCACGTACAAACTGTGCGCTGCCCTGCGATTGACTTTGTATGCCACTGACATATTTCTTCAGAACAGAGTTAAGATCCTTCTCCTTTTTCAGCGGTTGATTACCCTTTGCATTGGGTTCATCAATGGCAATCATGTAAGCAAAATCAGTAGTAGCAGAAAATATATGCTGACCTAAAGTATCCTTTTTAGTAAAAGCGGCAGGTAATGAGATCGTCACCAGGCTGTCTATCTTAACAGGTTTTAAAGCTGACTGGCCATATACTGCATCCACGAGGAATAGTACGCCAAAAAATATAATTAACTTTTTCATAGTTGCTTATTTAACTACCATTGACTCGTAAAAGTTTTAAATGATTAATAATAATATAAAAATGACATTATAAATACTTGAGAAGTAATGTGTTATAAGTATGATTATTTATCATGTTCAGATGATAAAAAAAATGTCACTCTGAGTATAGCGAAGAATCTTACAGGTGAATAGATTCTTTGCCATGCTCAGAATGACAAGGCCGAATGACAAAGGGGAGTCCTTACAGCTTATCCATCTCGCTCTTCACAAATTCAGCTAATTCTTTTACATAAGCTGCGCTGAAGTCAAATTTAATACCTGCGGTTTCATAGATTTCTTTGATAGTCTTGGTATAGCCCAGCTTTAAGGCCTCCAAATATTGCTGCAAGCCTTTCTCAGGGTTTTCCTTATAGTTTTTCCATACCGCTATGGCCCCTAACTGGGCCATACCATATTCGATATAATAAAATGGCACCTCAAAGATGTGCAATTGCTTTTGCCACAGATTGGCCTCCGCTTCCTTATGATCACTCCATTCGGCGAAGCTTGCACCAAAGGTTTCGAATATTTGCACCCAGGCATCGGTGCGCTGTTCGTCTGTATGGGTAGGGTTAGTGTAAATCCAATGCTGAAACTGGTCGACCACGGCTACCCAGGGCAAGGTTTTCAGCACGTCAAAAAGCTGGTCGCGTTTGGCGCGTTTCAGGTCTTCCTCATTATCAAAATAAACATCCCAGTTATCCATGGAGATCAGCTCCATCGACATGGAAGCCAACTCCGCCACTTCCGAGGGGCAGTGCTTAAAATCGTTCAGTTCAAGATCAGCAGTTAAAAAGGTGTGTACGGCATGACCGCCCTCATGAACCATCGTAGTCAGATCACGAAAGGTATTGGCTGAATTCATGAAGATGAATGGCGCACCTGTTTCGGCAAGCGGGAAATTGTAGCCTCCAGGGGCTTTGCCTTTACGGCTCTCCACGTCAAACAACTGATTATCCTTCATGATCTCTAACCGTTCACCCAAATAGCGACTAATGTTACTAAAGCACTGGATCGATTTTTCAATTAATTCATTGCCATTTTGAAAGGGTTTTAAAGCAGGCTTACCTGAAGCATCCACATCCATATCCCATGGTCTAAGACTTCCCAGGTCTAATGCCTTTTTGCGCTTTTCAGCCTGTTCGTGCAAAATGGGCACTATTTCCCTTTCAATCGCTTCGTGAAAGGCGTAGCAGTCTTGCGGGGTGTAATCAAACCGCCCCAAAGCCTGGAACATATAATCCCTGAAGTTCTCAAATTCAGCATTCAGAGCAACTTTGTGGCGCAATGCTCTCAGGTGGTTAAAAAGCTGATTTAACTGCTCCTTATCCTGTAACCTGCGTGCGGTTATCTTCTCCCAAACTTCCTTCCTTTTGCTGCGATCGGTATCTTTCAGAAATACGGCAGCCTGCTCCAATGTAAATTCCTTATCGCCAATATGTACCGACATGGAACCGGTAATGGATTGGTATTTCTGCTGCTCAACTTGTATCTCGGTTTGTAACGGTATGTTCTCTTCCCTGAACAATTCAAGTGCCTTTTTCACACCACGCAGGTAGATGAAATATTTTTCTTTGTCCAGTTTATCGGCCCATTCGTTGCTCACTAATTTTTTATTTAGCTCATTGCTATACGGGGCTATTTTTGGTTCTATCTCAGTAGCATAGTATTGGAATTTTTCAAGTAATTCTTCGTTGGTGGTATCGCAGGTCATGCGAATATACCGCCAGGCGAAATCCTCTTCCAAGGCTGCTTCCACTTCACTGCGGTCGTGCAGCCAATGTTCCAGCTCTTCAACAGAGCTGATAGGGCGTTCCTTTAATTCCTTAAATAACGGTTCAAGTGTTTCCCATTTAATTTCGAGATTTTGGGGCAGGTATGTTCTTGTTCTTTTATGGATCATGGTGTTTTGATGTGCAAATGTGCGGATGTGCAAATATGCAGATTAGGAGGGAAGTGGAAAAGGGGGAATTATAAGATATTTGTAAGTTTCAGCCTACAATTGCGAAGCACAATTATTTAATCGTCTTCGATGCTACCTGTTGGATTACCGGATTCTCTTATAATTTCAGCATTAAAACCGTCTAATATCTCTTTTAATGCTTCGACCTCGGAAATATTAAATCTTTGAGAGTATAATTTTGAGCCATGTAATGCTAATTCAGCCAGTAAATAACCAAATCCACTAGCATCTCCATTCAATTCAGAATGAATAGATACATGTTGTTGATTAAAAGCAGCCCATACTCTTAATAGCTCAAAAGAATCTTTGTCTTCAATTGCTGCAGCCGGTATTGAGAGTTCATTCATACTTTTCCTACCTCAAATCCACCACCTCAACACCCGGGTGATCAGATTTGTTATAGGTGAAGATATTATCAGGCAACTTCACGTTAGGTGTAAAGCTGCGTATGGTATAAGTGTATCGGCTGCCGTTCTTATCAAATATCAATGCGCTGTAGATCTGCTTTTTTACCTTATCAATACTTAACCGTACCTTGAAGAATTGCTTTTTTTCGTCATCAGGTGTCAGGTCGATGATCTGGCAGAGCCTGCCGTCTACCTTTTCATCACCATTGTACAGGTATTTGTAGCCCTTTTCATAAATGGTGAATAATTGAGCAGGGTTGATATTATCCTCACTATGGTCAACATCGCTTAACTGTACCTCTTTGTCCTTTTTCTGATAGGTCCACTGGCTTTTGCCATCACTGATGATCTCCTCGGCTGAAGTTGTTTTATCACCGGGACTGTAGATGATCACCTTAAACTTATTGGCCTTTGAACGTGCTATCAGCGTGCCGGTTTGAGTATCCTTAACGTTGGCCTGCGGGTCATCCAGTGTAAAGGTGAAATCAGCCTTAACAATATCATATGATTTGTATTTGGCACTCACGGCGCTTAATATCTTTTTTGCTTCAGCATCTTTTTGGGCGAAAGCATAGCCGGTAGTTAATACAGTTAAAATAAAATATATCAGTAATTTTTTCATTAGGTCATTTAGTCATTAGGTCATTGGAATATTCCAATCGCATTAATTTGATATCAGAATGCTGAACAGGTTTAATATTAAATTGGTTTCGACAGATTTTCCAAATGTTTCTCCAAGCTATATTCGTCCTGGTATAAAACATCACGTGCCTTGCTGCCTTCAAAGGGGCCCACTATTCCGGCTGCTTCCAACTGATCGATAATTCTTCCTGCACGGTTGTAACCAAGTTTCAATTTACGTTGTATTAGCGAAGTTGAGCCCTGCTGATGCATCACAATCAGGCGTGCAGCTTCCTCAAACATTGGGTCGCGGTTATCAGGGTCAAATTCCTTTGAACTGCTGGCTTCACCCTCGCCCACGTATTCAGGCAACAACAGTGCGGTAGGGTAGCCCTTTTGATTGCCGATATAATCCGATACCTTTTCCACCTCATGCGTATCCACAAAGGCGCATTGCAGGCGTATCAGGTCGCTGCCGGTGGAGAGCAGCATATCACCACGACCAATCAACTGATCAGCCCCGCCGGCGTCAAGTATGGTGCGCGAATCGATCTTCGACAATACCCTGAATGCCAGCCTCGACGGGAAGTTGGCTTTGATAGTACCTGTAATAATATTTACCGATGGCCTCTGCGTAGCGATCACCAAATGTATCCCCACCGCACGGGCCAGCTGTGCAATACGTGCTATCGGCATTTCCACTTCCTTGCCCGCCGTCATCATCAGGTCGGCAAACTCATCAATCACCAGCACAATAAAGGGCAGGTAACGGTGCTTTTCAGGATCGCTTATTTTGCGGTTGATGAACTTCTGGTTATATTCCTTCAGGTTACGCACCTGGGCATCTTTCAGCAGGTCGTACCGCTGATCCATCTCGATACAAAGCGAGTTCAGTGTATTTACTACCTTTTTGGTATCGGTTATGATCGCGTCAGCCTCATCAGGCAGCTTGGCCAGGAAGTGCCTTTCGATCTTTCTGAAAAGCGTCAGCTCTACCTTTTTAGGGTCGACCAACACAAATTTTAACTCTGCGGGATGCTTTTTGTAAAGCAGCGAGATTAATATCGCATTGATCCCCACCGATTTACCCTGACCCGTAGCCCCCGCCACCAGCAAGTGCGGCATCTTGGCCAAATCAGCTATAAAAACCTCGTTCGCTATTGTTTTGCCGAGGGCGATAGGCAGGTCCATCGTGGTGTTCTGGAACTTCTCGGTAGCCAGTATGGAGCGCATCGATACCATCTCAGGGTTCTGATTAGGCACCTCGATACCGATAGTACCCTTGCCCGGCATAGGGGCGATGATACGTATACCCAATGCTGCCAGACTAAGCGCAATATCATCCTCCAGGTTCTTGATCTTGGAGATACGCACACCCGGTGCAGGTATAATTTCATACAGTGTAACCGTTGGACCAATGGTCGCCTTTATCTTATCGATCTCGATATTATAATGGTTCAGCGTTTCAACGATCTTGTTCTTGTTAGCCTCCAGCTCTTCCGAGTTAACGGTGATCTTGTTGGAGCCGTAGTTCTCCAGCAGGTCCAGCGGGGGGTATTTGTAATTCGATAACTCCAGCTTATGGTCGTAAATGCCAAACTGATCAAGCAGGTTGCTTTGCTTCTCATCATCAGCCTGCTCAATGCTTAGCACATTGGTGGGCCTGTTGGTGTCTATTGTTAGTGGTATTTCATCTTCAAATTCAGGCTCATGCGCTGCGGGATCGGGAGTAAGCACCATTGGCTCATGAAATACCGAATTTTGCTCCAAAGGCGCACCTTTCTTTTCATCCTTTACTTTATTGCTGTTCTTTGGCCATTCGATGGGCTTTGATGGGTATTCGTCCTCTATCTCCACAGCTTCAGGCATCACATTCGGCACCACATCAGCATTAAGCGCTGTCCTTGCCCTTAATTTGGGTATCCTGAAATCAATATTATAAGCGATGATAAGTGCCGTGCATGCTGCAAATATCAACAACCCAGCCGTACCCGCCTGGCCAATTTGTGCGTCGAGCAGGCGGTTGCTCCAAAACCCAAAGCTACCCTCGGCATAATGCGGGTAATCGCTCACAAAGCCATGAAAGAAGCCTATGGCGATGGAAATAAATACGATCAAAAAAAATGAATACCCTATGGTTTTGCTCACCGGGTACAGGTGCACCTTAAACAACAGCCTGTAGCCCACTATGAAAAACACAAACACAAATAAAAACGATGCAATACCGAACCACTCAAAAATAAACTGGTTAGACAGCAGCGCGCCGAATTTGCCGAGCCAGTTCTCCACCACAGGGTTCCTGATGCCGTTATCAGTAAGCTCCTGCGTGGTTTTAAACAAGTTGTGCCAGCCGCCATTTGCAGGCGAAACGTAGCTTTGATCCTCCTGCCAGGTAAACAGGTACGAGGTAAAGGCAATAAGAAAGTAAACCGACAAGATGAGGAAGAACAGCCCCAATATCTTAGCAAGCCGCCCATCCTGAAGATTGAATGCCGGCATCTTTTCCTGCTTTTGTTTAGCGGGTTTTTCCCTTTCGCCCTTTGACGAAGAGCGGTCGGGTTTGGTATCGTCCCTTAAAGTATTTGATTTGAACTGGTTCCCTTTAGTCGGCATCCTTTACATTACAGCGTTAAACGCAAATATAAAGTTAATAGATTAAAGAAATATCAGCGAGGATTTTTAATTTTTTGTTGGACTCACCCAGCCTTTGCTTCGCTCGGCTACCCTCTCTCCGGCAAGCCGCAAAGAGGGTTTGAAATCCCGTTTCGTTTTCACTCCCCCTCTATACGAAGTAGAGAGGGGGCTGGGGGGTGAGTCCACCGAAGCCGTCATTTTACGTAATCTTTTCTTTCACCCTATCCAAAACCCCATCTAAATCATTTAGGATCTCATCATTGGTAAACCTCAAAATAGTCAAACCCAAGCCTTTCAAGACCTCATCCCTATTTTTATCATATTCTTTTTTAAACAAATGTACAGGGCCATCAGCCTCAATCACCAGCCTTGCTTCATGACAATAGAAATCCGGGATATAATATAAACTCCTGCCAAAAACCGATTCAACGCATATTGGATGCTGCCTTAAAAACTTCTTACCAATAAAATTTCTATTCCTAAGATGCTGCCATAAAAATTCTTCAGCAGTTGTTTGCTTTCTTCTTAATTCGCGGCATAGGTCTGTAATAGATGGCATAGAGTAAATATGCAAAATGTATTTTATTTGGCACAGCCTTTCAGCGCTCCGTCGACTCACCCAGCCTTTGCTTCGCTCGGCTACCCTCTCTCCGGCAAGCCACAAAGAGGGTTTGAAATCCCGTTTCGTTTTCACTCCCCCTCTATACGAAGTAGAGAGGGGGCTGGGGGGTGAGTCCACCGACAAGCCACAAAGAGGGATTACTAAAAACCTTTTTCCCCCAACCCTCTTTGCGCAGCAGAGAGGGTGGTCGAGCGCAGCGACGACCGGGTGAGTCAACTCGCCAACTTTATTCACATTTGTCAATTTATTAACCACCACTACATTACAATTTAATTTTTTAGTAATATTGAACTATGAGCGTCGAACTACTGGAAGAATACATTGCTACCGCCGACCTGGGTAACCTGAACGCGCTGTTGATGGAAAATCCAGCGCTCGCCAAAGCAGTTACCTCGCAAAATGTTTCGCCGCTCATGCTGTCCTGCTATTACAAAAAACCCGAGGTGAGCGACCTGCTGCTCAAGTACATACACGAGATCAACCTGTTTGAGGCCTCGGCTGTGGGCAAGTTTGATGTAGTGGCCCACCTGCTTTATACCCACCCCGATGCCGTGAATGAATACGCTCCCGACGGCTTTACCCCGCTGGGCCTGGCCTGCTATTTCGGCAATTTTGAGGTGGCGCGTTACCTGGTGCTCAAGGGTGCCGATGTAAACCAGCCCTCAAACAACGGCTTCCAGGTGTATCCCATCCATTCGGCAGCGGCGGGTAACTATACCGATATTGCCCGTATGCTGGTTGAAGCCGGCGCCAAAGTGAACGTAAAGCAGCAAGCCGGTGCAACCCCGCTGCACTCAGCCGCCCAAAACGGCAACCTCGAACTCCTCATCCTCCTCCTCGAAAAAGGCGCCGAAACCAACGTGCGCATGGAAGGCGGCAAAATACCTGCCGACCTCGCAATGGAAAAAGGGTTTAAGGAGATAGCCGAGATACTTTCTTAGAGGTGAAAGGTTAAAGGTTTTTAGAATGTCGAATATCGGATTTTCAATTTCGAATTTATTAATATCAGGGCGTTTCCCTCGTACCTCGGGCCAGGCTTTACGCTCATACTGCGCGAGGCCTTAGCCACGGCCTGTCACACTGAGCCCGTCGAAGTGCCGGTATACGCTCCCATCCTTAACGCATTTCATCCGTCCGCTTTTTACCCGGAAACACCGGAAAACATAGTTGCTTAATACATAAAAATCTTTAATGATCTTTACAAAAGAATATACTTGATTTATAGCTAAATGCAAAATATTTTAAAAGAACATTCTTTTTTATTAAACTTTTTTGTTTATATTTGTAATGAACATAAAGCTCCGGGTTATACGATAACCGATCAGTCATCTGT
>Ga0206930_1049_pt1 | contig 28184 bp, 27 predicted proteins | sample Alteio_BWOrgHeat_20_FD_152939 | JGI IMG/M metagenome (GOLD analysis project Ga0206930, IMG submission 152939) | Enriched cells from forest soil in Barre Woods Harvard Forest LTER site, Petersham, Massachusetts, United States -... | ecosystem: Environmental > Terrestrial > Soil > Temperate forest >... | reverse complement strand
GGCCTTTCGCGATCCCGAGGCTGCCAACGATATCCTCAAGGCGCTGCGCGCCGAACCCAGCATTACGGCAGCCTGCATTTACACCCAAGACGGCGCGCCATTTGCCGTCTACGTCCGGGATAGCAACCTGCTCACGTTTTCGCCCCCGCCCATCGAGCGCCAGGGTTCGAATTTCAAAGGCAACCGTTTGGTGCAGTTCCGCCAGGTCACCCTCGCCGGCGAGGCGCTGGGCACCATCTACGTGGAATCGGACTTGAGCCGACTCGACGAACGCTTTCGCGAGTACAAGATCGCCTTTGCCCTGACCTTGGCCTTGGTCCTCACCCTTGCCCTGGTTGTCGCTGCCCGCTTCCAGCAACTCATCTCCCGTCCCCTGCTCGCCCTGGTCGACACCGTCAACTCGATTTCCAGCGCCGCTGACTACAGCATCCGCGCCGTGACCCTGAACCACGACGAAGTCGGGCAACTCGTGCGCGCCTTCAACGGCATGCTCGAGCAGATCGCCCTCCGTGATCAGAGCCTGCGTGACCACCGCGAGCACCTTGAGCAACAAGTCACCGCGCGCACCGCCGAACTCTCCGCGATGAATACGCGCCTGCGCCTGCAGGCCGCCAGTCTCGAAGCCGCCGCTAACTCCATCGTCATTACCGATCACGATGGCGCCATCGTCTGGACCAACCGCGCTTTCTCCACTATGACTGGCTATAGCGCCGAAGAAGTCCTCGGACAAAATCCTCGCATTCTGAAGTCCGGCAAACAGGATGATCTCTACTACGCCGACATGTGGCGAACTGTTACCGCCGGCAAGGTATGGCATGGCGAACTCGTAAACCGCCACAAAAATGGAACTCTCTACCACGAGGAAATGACCATTACGCCCATTTCCAGCGAAGGGCAGATCACTCACTTCGTTGCCGTCAAACAGGACATCAGCGAGCGCAAACGCTCCGAGGATGCTCTACGCCGCGCCGAAGAAAAATACCGCGCCATTTTCGAGGACGCCGTTATCGGCATCTTCCAGACCACGCCCGATGGCCGCCCCCTCAGCATCAATCGGGCCATGGCCCAGATTCACGGCTACGATTCTCCGGAAGCCCTGCTGGGCGAGGTTTCCAATGTTGTTCGCGACTTGTTCGTCGACCCCGGCCGAATGGAGGATCTCGGCCGCGAACTGGAAAAAAGCGGCATGGTCCACAACGTCGAAGTCGAGGTCTTTCATCGGGATGGCACGAAAAAATGGTTGCTTGTGAACCTGCGCGCGGTGCGCAATGCCGAAGGCGCGGTGATTCTGCATGAAGGGACCGTGGAAGACATTACCGAACGCAAAGTGGCCGAGGGACGCGTGCAGTTCCTCGCCTACTACGACAGCCTGACGGGATTACCCAATCGCGCTCTCCTGCACGATCGCCTGATAAACGCTCTGGCCAATGCACGCCGGCGCGGCGAAAAGGTCGCCCTGCTGTTCATCGATCTCGATCGTTTCAAAAATATCAACGACTCGCTCGGCCACTCCGTCGGCGACTGCCTGCTGCAGGAAGTGGCCACGCGCCTTCGCAGCCTGGCCCGCGAGCAGGACACCGTGGCGCGCCTGGGCGGAGACGAGTTTCTCGTGGTGCTCAATGCCATCACCGACATTGGCGACATCGCGGTTGTGGCTGAGCGCATCCTGAAAGCCTTCCACTGCGAATTCGTTGTGCAAGGTCATTCCTTCAACATCAGCTGCAGCCTCGGCGTCAGCGTTTTCCCCGAGCACGGGGAAGATGTCGAGACCCTGGTCAAGCATGCCGACGCCGCCATGTACCGGGCCAAGGAGAAAGGCCGCAACAACTTCCAGTTTTTTACCCCGAAAATGACCGCCGAAGTCGTGGAAAGGCTGGAACTGGAAAGCAATCTTCGCCAGGCGCTCGAAGGCAACGAACTCTTTCTCGTCTACCAGCCTCAGATGGAGCTCTCGACCGGCAATCTAATCGGCCTCGAGGCGCTGCTGAGGTGGCGTCACCCGGAGATGGGCATGGTTGCCCCCGACCGCTTCATCCGGGTTGCCGAAAAAAGTGGCTTGATCATTCCCATCGGCGAATGGGTGCTTCGCACTGCGTGCTTGCAGGCAAAGAGGTGGCAGGACGACGGCACCACCGCCGTTCCTGTGGCAGTAAATGTTTCGGCGGTTCAATTTCGACAGGAAGGGTTCCGCGATGTTGTCGAGCGCGTCCTCCGCGAAACCGGCCTCGCGCCTCACTATCTCGAACTCGAACTCACCGAAAGCGTCCTTCTCACCAACGCCGACGTGATGCTCTCCGTGCTGCGCGATCTCAGAGCCATGGGCGTTCGCCTCGACATCGACGACTTTGGAACCGGTTACTCCAGTCTCAGTTACCTCCGACAATTTCCCGTCAGCAAACTGAAGATCGACCGCTCCTTCGTCCAGCACGTCGCCGAAAATCCGGATGACGCCGCGATCACAGGAGCGATCATCAGCATGGCCAGGAGTCTCAACCTCAAGGTCATCGCCGAAGGTGTCGAAACCGAAGAGCAGATGGCGTTCCTGCGCGCCCACCAATGCGACGAGATCCAGGGATACTACTTCAGCAAGCCACTCGAAGCGGACGTCCTGGCCCGGCAACTGCGAGGTCCGCTTGCTGCGGCAGCAGCCCCCTGCGGCCGATAGATCCGTCGCAACGCTCTACCCTGCAGACGTGATACAGTTTCTCCGCCGGCCCCGTAGCTCAACTGGATAGAGCATCAGACTTCGGATCTGAGGGTTGGGGGTTCGACTCCCTCCGGGGTCGCCAGTTTTAGCCAGTATTCATGCACCTTTCAGCAACATCCCCTCCAAAGTGGCATGGGCAAAAAAACTCATGTCACTCCGGTGTCAGCCAACAGCTAATCGACAGTCCAGCACTCGGCAGCCTTGATCTGTAAGGACTATCGCAAACACCAGCATCCCCCAGAAACGATTGACTTGGCAAACAGCTGGATTTAAAGTAATTCCTAGAGGGAAACAAGAGGTTGAATCCTTCCGTCACATCAAAGCGTCTACCAGTGTGGTAGCATCTCAGGTCTCGTAGGCTGTTTTTCCATCGGCTTGGTCATGAACGAAACTCATTTCTATTTTCTATTTGCGACGCCGTCTTTCGTATCCGGTGCTTCCCGCCTATTGGATTGGCATTGTTTCTACGACAAGTACAACGATAGCCGCACCGAACGTGAGGCGGACTACAAGGCGCTTCTCTCTGACTGGTATGTGGTTGGCCGGGATATTTGCACAGCCCTGAACGAGTTTGATCATCTCTTGGTTTCTGGAAAGATTTTGCAATCCGAGTCCGAAATTCCTTCTACGTCTCTGAGTAGCAGATGAGGCATATCTGGTGAGTCCAGAAGAGCGCCTCCCAGCAGAAGGCATTCGCCGCGCTCAAGTCGCAATATCGCAACAGTTCTCGGGCCCACTACCCCCACCTGAAATTCTCGCCAAGTACGAACAAATTCTCCCAGGAGCCGCTGACAGAATCATCAAGATGGCGGAGAGCCAGCAAAGCCACCGACAACGCCTCGAACAAAAAGTCATTGAATCAAACACATCCGCCCAAAAATGGGGCGTGGCCTGCGGATTTATCTTGGCAATGACGGCGGTCTGCGGGGGTATTTGGTTGTCCCTGAGGGGCATGAGCGGAACAGGTCTAACAACGATAATCGGAGCCCTTGCCGCACTCGTCGGCGTCTTCGTCTACGGAAAATCAGCACAAGACAAACAGCTCAAGAAGAAATCCGAAGCATTTGCAAACACTGTCAGCAAGGGGCAACAATAAACAAACTAGCTGCGGAGTCCTGAGACCCCTAATCTGAAGCTTGGGGGTTAGACTCCCTCCGGGGTCGCCACTTTTCCTGGAATGATTCCCGCGCCTGAGACTCAAAAACCGTACCTCGTCGACCCGGAGCTCGTGGCTGGTGAAAGATTCCGGATCTCACTCATTGACCGCTTCAGCGCGGGAAATGCCAGCGCCCGTTTACAATAGTCCTCCTGCGAAGCCTCCTGTTGAGGAGAACTATGAGCGCCCCTTTACAATTTGTGTTCTATTTTGCGGTCAAGCCTGAAAAGGTTTGGGACGGTCTCTTCTCCCCGGAGTCGAACCGCATCATCTTTACAGGCACAGACTTTGAAGCCGACCTGAAGCCTGGTGGCTCGATGAAATGGATCGGGCCCGGAGCCGATGGCAAGTCCGCTACTCTGGTGAAGGGCGAAATCTTGCGCTCGGAACCGCCCAAATTGCTGCAATACACGTTTGAGCTCGGGCAAAGTCCTTTCAAGTCGCGAGTGACTGCCGAACTTGAGGCGGAGACGGAAGCTACAAAGCTCACCATCCGCCACGATCACTGGGACGAACGCGATCCGGCCTACGCCTTTTGCGCCGACGGATGGCCGCGCATTCTCTCTCGCTTGAAAACCCTGCTGGAAACCGGCAAGACCTTCAAACCGCACTGATCGGCCTCTCATCCCGTGGTGGCCGGGTAACCGTTGGAACGGTCAAAGGCCGCTTCTCCGGGAACGTCAATCGCCAATTTTGTTCTCTCAGCTCAAAGTCACTTTGCCAGTTGCAAGGTCATAGACTCCGGACTCTACCTTCAGTTTCCCACCTTTAAAGGCGTCGCGGATCACGGTTGAGGAGGTTCGCAGCAATTCTGCTTGAATCTTGGCGTTGGCTTCGATCGCTTTTTCGAAGTCCCCGTCAGATTTTTCCACCGCTTGCCGAAGGCATGGATATAGCGCGCTGATTTGACCGGGAACAGCATCGGCCGTCATTGCCGCCTTTACCGCTCCGCAAGCACTATGACCGAGGACAACCAGAGCCTTGACTCCGAGAACCGCGGCACCATACTCGAGGCTGGCAATAATCTCTGGTGTCACAATATTACCGGCCACCCGCGTGACGAAGAGGTGTCCGATCGTCTGATCAAAGATCAGCTCAACCGGCACGCGAGAATCCGCACAGGAGAGCACGGCGGCAAACGGTTCTTGCTTGGCAACAGTACGCTCTTTCAGGATGGTCAGGTCGTGTTCAATCGATGTCAGCTGGTTGGCGGCGAAACGTTGATTGCCCGCGAGTAGCTCTTGCACGGCAGCATCGGGACTGAGATTGCTCTGGGCGTTAAGTTTCTCAGGAGCGCCTAACACGATTCCAGCCGGTACGGCGACTCCCACGACTGCACTGGAAAGAACTGCGTGAAGAAACTGTCTCCGGCCAGACTCTGCGCGAACGTCGACATGGTTTCCCATCGTGCATGCCCCTTTGTAGTGATTTTTGACTGAACCCCTGGTTAAACAGGATGGCAAAGTCGGGCAGCATTGTAGCGCGATAGTCGACGCGATATCGCCGTTAGACCATTATGGCTTAGCAGCCAGAGGTCAAACCGAAGATACTTGGTGATAAATCCGATTGCGGATGGCTCCCCGCACTCAGCCCGTGATGTTCCTTCACCTAACGGCGTAAAAGGCGCGATGATAGACGATACTTTTCCGTCGCGGCTAAAGGAACGCCCTTGCCACATTTGCAGGGCGAGGGCAAGATGCCCTCGCGACTGCCGGCGGGACGCCGGCGCTACGGTCGTTTTTCCGCAGTCTGTTTAAGCCGACGCCTTCAGATCCCGCCGAACCAGGGTCGCGTCCACAAAGAATCCCAATCCCAGCGTGAACGGAATCGCGCCAAACGATGCGGCGATCCAGGCATCCGGCTCGACCCGCGCGATGAGAGCAAAGGTCGTGACGAATCCGATCGCGGCCGATACCAGCAAAATTCCTGCGCGGCGCGAGCGCGCCGTTTGCGAAAGTTCCGGCATGATGGGAACGTTCACCCCGCGCGCCAGCGCCGCCATGCGCTCATCGGTACGTAACTTGGAAACCCGATACCAGGTGTACATGCCCATCCCCGTCAAGGGAATCGAGAACAACATCACCACCGCCGCCAGTCCCGTAATGTCTCCCATCGCCATCTCCTTCCCTGCTCCTTCCGCGCCTCCTGCATCGAGGCCCGGTCTCTCTCTCTCTGCAGAAAAATACGGCGGCTCCCCGCGGAAAGTTCCGTAAATCGTGGAGCTTAAGGCCGCGCCGCAACTCTGCCCAAGAAGTGGTGCAGCATAAATCCGTTTGATCTGCCCGATAAGGTCTTTTTATTGGCCCGACCGCCGCCCGCACGGTAACCTGATTGGTTAACCCCGAGGCCTGCTAAAACCCTTGATTCCAATTGACTACCCTTGTCCTAAGGAGACTCATGTCGACTGAACTGCGGAATTTTCTGGCTCTGTCGTACGACCAACTCGAAGAGCTGAATCTGAAGGCGAAGGAGCAGCGCAAAAATCGCGTTCCCGTCCACAAGGTTCAGGAAGAACGGCTCAAGTACCTCACCGACGAGAAACGGATCAAGGCAGTCACCGTGCTTTTCAGCGATCTGGAAGGCCGGCTGCACATGCTCGACTACGACAAGAAATTCCTCATCAAGAGCTGGGACAACCTCACCTTCGATGGTTCGTCCATCCGCGGTTTCACCGCGCAGCGCGAAAGCGACCTCCGGCTTGGCATCGATTGGGGCGCCTTTTACTGGGCTCCCGCGGACTTCTTCGGAGGCGGCAAGGTCCTGGTGTTCGGCGAGGTGATCGATAAAAACGGCACGCCCTACACCGGCGACATTCGCGGAATGCTCAAAGGCTTTGCCAACGAGCTTTTTGAAAAAGAGGGCTACACCCTTAACGCCGCGAACGAAATCGAAGGCTTCCTCTTCAAGGGGGCCGACGCAGAGCGCCACTACCACGAGACGGGAAAATTCGAATACGTCAACACCGGCGGCTACTATCACTCACTGCCCGGCGATCTGCTCCGCACTTTTATCGACACCACCGCCGAAGTTCAGCGCGCCATGGGCTTCCAGAACGAGAAAGACCATCCTGAAGTCGCACCCTCGCAGTTTGAAATCAACTACAGCTATGGCGAGGTGGTGCAGGCTGCCGACCAGATTCAGCTTTACAAACTCGTATGCCGTGAAATTGCCACCCGCATGGGCCTGACCGCCTGCTTTCTGCCCAAGCCGGTCGTGGGCGTGAACGGCAGCGGCATGCACACCAATGTCTCCATCAACAAGGACGGAAAGAATCTTTTCTGGGATGCCAAAGGCGAAGAAAAGCTGAGCAAGCTGGGATGGGCCTTCGTGGACCGCATTCTGACTCACGGCAACGACATCTGCCTGCTTCTCAACGCCAGCGTCAATGCCTACCGACGCCTCGATCCCCACTTCGAAGCGCCCAACCAGATCAAGGCCTCGCCCACGGATCGCGGCTCGATGATTCGCATTCCCATTGGGAACGACAAGAGCATGCGCGTGGAGGTCCGGTCGGTCAGTCCCGATGCCAGTCCCTACATGGTGATGTACACCGTGTTCAAGACGGGCATTGAGGGCGAAACCGCCAAGATCAAGAACCTGCGCCAGGCCGAACGCTACCTGCCCGATAATATCTATGACGCCCTGGAAGGTTTCCGCAAAGCGGATTGGACTTCGCAGCTGCTCGGAAAAGACGTGAAGGGCCGCTATGGCGACCTGAAGCAAGCCGCCGCCGATCGTTGCCCGCGCGCGCTGGGCACTTTCGTCAAGGCGCCCGAGGTGCAATATCACCACGAGGTCTACAACCAGTTCCTGTGGAATCTGTTCTAGACGGCTTGTGCCAGATTGCTGATCGGGCGCGCAGCTCGGCGCTTGTCCATCGCATCACCTTCGGAAGGGAATCGCAAACGCTGCTGGCAAACAAAAGGCCCGGCATTCCGCCGGGCCTTGTACTTACTCACTCCGTCACGGCCTTAGCCGCCGGGTCTTCTTCGGCCACTAATCCCGCTCCTCCCCAATGTTCTTCAGCGTTATTCGCGGGTAGTATCTGGCTGCCCCTTCGGCGGCTGCGCTGCCGATGCCAGTTGCTTCCGCGAACGTGGCTTGCTGTTCGAAGCCTGGCGGTCATCCGACCGTGTCGTCTTCTTCGCCGTCTTCTTCGTTGTGGCCTGGTCCGCGGTCGCTTTGCTTGTGGTAGCCCAGGGGTTGTACCAGCTGGGATCCACTTCCTGTTGAGCAAAGGCCGGGACCACCAGAGTCGGCAACGCGAGCGCTGCGAACAACAGGGCCGTCTGTAGATTCATCTTCGAGTGCTTCATGGCTTTTCTCCTATTTCGCGGGCGACTCTTGCCGACCAACGCGTCGTGACGCGTGTTACTAAAGCAACCGCGTGCCCAAACTGGGAAGATTTCCGGAAACTCGAAGACATTTCGCTTAATGCTGTATTCTCAATCACATGCACAACCTGACAGCGAGCCGATATTGCGTCTCACTGCCGGCAGACCCCGTACCGACTAATCAGTCGGTTAGTCCGCGCTATCCGAACAGATAGTGGTCGCCGCGTTTTCGCTGCGCCATGAATCCATTCCTCTCCCCGAACGCGCACTTTTATTTGCGCGGTTATCCACAGCGAACTGACCCGGTGCCCGGGTGTAAACTGACCGCACCGTTCAACCGAGCCACTGGAGGCCGCGATGATTTCCAAATGCGCGAATCCGGGATGCTCCGCCCGCTTTCTCTACCTGCACACAGGCAAGCTCTACCGTTTCGAACGTGAGAACCGAAAGGACGACACGCAACCTCTGCTCGGCTTCGCGCCGGACGCGCGTCGCCATGCAAGGAGCGTGGAGTTTTTTTGGCTTTGTGAGAAGTGTGCTTCGAGCTTGACCCTGGTCTATTGCCGTGGCGTGGGCGTCACCACGCATCCCCTGCACCCTCTGCTCAAGGCCGCATCATGACGGGACCACGGCGGGCGGGGCCCCCGTGCCGTACTTGCCGCTGATCGCATACCAGCGGATCTTCAGCGTTTCCCAAAACATTCGGGATCCATCGCGCAGCGGGTTGATGCGCGTGCCTTCACTGTGCGCCCAGGCCACCGGCACTTCTTCGATTTTCAGGCCGAAGCGATGCGCCAGGAACAGAATCTCCGGATCAAATCCCCAGCGTTCGATGTGCTGCAACGGAAAAATCATTTGCGCCGCCCGCCGGTTGAACGCCTTGAAGCCGCATTGCGTGTCCTTGTATTTGAGCCCCAGCACGATCCGCAGAATCAGATTGAATATCCGTCCGAACAACTGCCGATGCAATGACTGGCGCTGGGTCTGGAGCTCAGGGCGCAGCCAGCGCGACCCCATGGCCACATCGGCACCCGACGCGAGTGCCGCAAAGAGCTTGTCGGCCTCTTCAATCGGCGAGGAAAGATCCGCGTCGGTGAACAGAATCACTTCGCCGTTCGCGTGCAGCATCCCGTTCCGCACGCTGTAACCCTTGCCGCGATTGCCCGGGTTCTCCAGCAGCCGCAGCGCCGCATGCTCGATGGCATATTGCTGAACGATCTGCGCGGTGCCGTCGTTCGAGCCGTCATTCACGACCAGCACTTCCGCCTTCCAACCACGTTCGTGGACATGCGCCAGCACGCGGTCGAGCGTCGCTCGAATCCGCGCGCGCTCATTGTAGGCGGGAATCACGATGCTGTAGGTGGTCGGCACAGCAGTATTGGTCACTGGTTGTAACCCGCGCGGGGTCCGATGGTTGTTCGACGGAAATAATATTCGACTGGAATAATAAAGGAGTGGCGCCGCGTCAGGCGACCTGGCGCTCTGCCAGCAATGAGAAGAATTGCTCCACCAGGTCTTCGTCCCATAGCCCCGAATGTGCTTCCACCTGCATGGTCAAAGCCGCCTGCTCGTGCGTCTGCGCTGGTTTGTAGGGACGCGCCGTCCGCAAAGCATCATAAACATCCACCACTTGCAGAATGCGGGGCAATAACGGGATCTCGTTCTTCGCCAGCCCGTCCGGATAGCCGCTGCCGTCAGAGTGCTCGTGATGAAAACGGATAATCGGCAGCACCAGGCGCAGGGACTTCAGCGGCTTGCAGATGTTCTCGCCCGTGACCGGATGCTGCTTCATCACCTTCCATTCGTCGGGGGTCAGGTTGGAGCCTTTTTTCAGGATCTCGTCGGGCACCGCGATCTTCCCTAGATCGTGCAAGTACCCGCCGCGCCGCAGCGCCACGATGGATTCTTCTTCCAGCCCGATGTGACGACCCAACGCCGCCGCGCGTTTCGCCAGGCGCTCGCAGTGCCCGACGGTGTACGGATCGCGCGCTTCGACGCTCAGCCCCAGCGTGCATAGCACAGACTCCGCCGTCTCCAGCTCATCGGTGAATTCCTTGAGCTTCAACAGCGACTTCACCCGGGCAAACAATTCCGCGGGAAAGATGGGCTTGTTCAGAAAATCATCCGCCCCGGCTTCAATCCCTTTGACCTTGTCCTCTCGATCGCTCAATCCGGTGATGAGCAGAAACGGAATCAGTCGGGTCGCAGGGTCTTCCTTCAACTCATGGCAAAGCTCGTAACCGGAGCGGCCGGGCATGACCACGTCCGACAGAATGAGATCGGGCAGGTGCCGCCGCACTTCGGCCTCCGCTTCCGTGGCATCGCGCACCGCGACCACCTCGTAGCCACGGCTTGCCAGGAGCTCGCGCATCAGCTCGACCATGTCGGGATTGTCATCCACCACGAGAATGCGCGGAACGCGTCGGTGGATTAGGAGCTCGCCCATGAACTAAATAGATTGCAGTATTTGAAAATTCGTTGCCACGGCACCCATTGTAGCGGACTTTCTCCTCTCGCGAATACGCTTTTGCCGCATAAAAATCGTTTCTGTGACAAATTCTGGTTCCCTCCTCGGGAAAAAATTTCACTCTCCATGTGGCAACTGACCTTGCCTCGCACCGCACCCTATGGTTAGCTGCCTCCATGTGCAATAAATTTCGCATTTCTTTCATTTTCACTTTCATGTTGTGCACTGCGGCAGCACTCGCCGTGCCCAAGCCCCACGTCATCAGCTTTGGGAAGTGGACCCCGGCGAAATGGTACGTAGGAACTGCCGAAACCAAGGCACTTGAATTAAAAGTACGAGCACTCTACGTCGACACGCGTCTCAAGGAGTACACGACCGGAACACCTCACGAAGTGACCGACCGGCTCTTTGTCGTGCGCCGGGTTTTTCGCCTCAACGACACCCTGCCTTCCGAAACCGGTGCCGCCTCGCGCTGGCAGTGGCAACGCGGGGGCTGGCTGCTGGTCGATCGTGTTACCGGACGAGTCACACAACTCAACCTGCCAGAATTCGACACCTTCTACTCCACGCCAAGCTGGTACCGTGATTACATCGCCTACTGCGGCGTCTCTGACGATGGTAAGAAGTTGTTTGCGATCGTGGCCCAGCTCGGCAGGCGTAAACCGATCCTGAAAAAACCGCTTGGCGAGCCCGACGGCGATGACACGCCCGACTCTGAATGTCCTGCGCCTGCGTGGCAACGCCAGCCGACCCGCGTCACCTTCGAACCCGATGACACGCAAAAACTGACCTTCTCGGTCCGGGGTCACGCCGTCGACGTGGTGAATGACAAAGATGAAGAGGACGAAGAAGGAGCAGAGTAGGAAACTGGTCGCCAGTCGTTAGTCGCTAGCTACCAGGGTTGCCGCCACGCGCAAGCACCCCACGGCCCCCGCACGACAACCCTCGCAGAGCCAAACTTGCGTTCAGAGGATTTTGCTGACGACTAGCGACTAGCGACTATGAAGAGAATCCCCGGCGCTGGAGCAGCGCCTGAACCCGAGCCTGTCAGAATCCGTGATTGCTCTCTCAATCGACGGCTTCCACCGCTGGTAGTTCCTGCCGCGCGGGCTTTTCCGTCACCTTCGCGCTCGTCACCAGAACCACCGACGCAATAATGATCGCACTTCCCATCAGAATGTAGCGGTCGATTGGTTCATGCAACACGAGCCATCCGAGAAAGACCGCGACCACGGGATTCACATAGGCATACGTCGACGCTTTTGAGGTTGGCGCGTGCCGGATCAGCCAGATGTAGGCGGTGTACCCGATCCACGATCCACCCACCACCAGGTAAAGTACTGCTCCGATCCCCCGCGGTGTCCACACTACGCGCGAGAAATCCCGGTTCAGGATCGCGTAAATCATGTTGGCAACGCCCGCGAAAACGACCTGCCACCCGGTCGCTCCGACAGGGTCAAGGTCCTGGGAATGCCAGAGCTTCGACAGCACCGAACCGAGCGCCCAGCTAAACGAACCGCCCAGGAGGCTCAGCGAGAACCAGAGCTCGCGCCGGCCGATCGTTCCGGTCGCGGTGAGCTTTGGCCACAGCAGCACGACCATGCCAACGATCCCCAGCGCCAACCCAACTGCACCCTGGCGAGTGATGTGATGATCCCCGAGCAGCCATGCATCGAGCACAAGAAACCACAGGGGCGTCACGGCGATCAACAATGCAGCCAGGCCCGAAGGCACCACCTGCTCCGCATACGATAAAGTCAGGTTGCCGCCCATCAGCAACAGGATACCCACCACCGCCATGTGCCACAGCTGGAGTGACGAATATCGAATCGCTCGTCCGGTGAGCGCGCAATATAACAGCATCAGAGTGCCCGCGATCAGAAAGCGCACACCGCACATCAACGCCGGTGGAATGTGCTCCACCGCGATCGCAATTGCCAGGTAGGTTGACCCCCAAAACAGGTAGACCAGCCCGAAGGCAAGGATCAAACTCCACCGTTGTTGACTCGAGGCAGACATAACAGAAAAGGAAGAATATCAGGATGATTACCCGGCTCCCGTGATTGGATGTGGCACAAGTCCATTTCGTCGCTATCACTCGCTGCTCGTTTTCCCATCAGCCGATACCCGGAATTGCAGACGCGTACGCTCTTCTGCATCTTTCGGGATGATGCTCACCTCCCCGAACCCCACCTCATTGCCCACTAGACTGATACCTTCGTGGGACTTTAGGGCCTTTTTAGGGGGTTCCGGTCCGGCTGTTTTCCAGTTAGAATTAAGTAGTGGAAAGTTGTGTTCATGACCCTGCAGAACCCAAATTCGCACCTGCCCGCCTGCTGGCTGCATCAGCTTTGCTGCCCGCGGCGCCACTTGGCGGTGTTGCCTTCGCAGGTCCGTCCTAGTCTCTTCGGTAGCGACTAGCTGCAATCCCTCCCTGTGCAAATTTCCTTCGGGACGTAGTCCGCTTGTAGCCTGCCCGAGGGTTTAGCCGACGACCGACGACCAACGACCGACGACCCTTAGGAGACCACCCATGCCGACCAAGACTCTGACCGCCGGACCCAAGATCCATACCGCCCTGCCCGGCCCCAATGCCAAGCGCGTGCTCGCGGCCGACGAGAAATACATTTCACCGTCCTATACACGCTCCTACCCGCTGGTCGCCAAGAGTGGTCGTGGTGTCGTCGTCACCGACGTTGATGGCAACGAGTTCTTCGATTTCTCCGCCGGCATCGCCGTGACGTCCACCGGCCACTGCCACCCCGAAGTTGTTGCTGCGATTCAGAAGCAGGCCGGGGAACTCATCCACATGTCGGGCACCGATTTTTATTACGAGAACATGGTGACCCTTGCCGAGCGGCTCTCGAAGATCGCGCCCATGCCCGGCCCGCACAAGATCTACTACGGAAACTCCGGCGCTGAGGCCATTGAGGCTGCGCTGAAGCTCGCCCGCTACCACACCAAGCGCCAGAACATCATTGCCTTCCTCGGTGCATTCCACGGGCGCACGATGGGCGCGCTTTCGCTTACTGCTTCCAAGCCCCAGCAGAAGCGCCGTTTCGCTCCGCTCGTTCCTGGCGTCACCCACGTGCGCTATCCCGATGTCTATCGCGGAAGCTCCGGCGGCGTTGAAGACGCGGAAGCTTTCGCCCTGGGCTGCGCCCGCTACATCGAGGAGAAACTCTTCAAGACGGTGCTGCCTCCCGAGGAAGTCGCCGCCATCTTCATCGAGCCGGTGCAAGGCGAGGGCGGATACGTCGTCGCTCCTACCCCCTTCATGCAGGAACTTCGCCGCATCTGCGACCGCCACGGCATTCTGCTGGTAGTCGATGAGGTGCAGAGCGGGATCGGCCGTACCGGCAAGTGGTTTGCTGTTGAGCACACGGGCGTTCAGCCTGACATCGTCTGCATGGCCAAAGGGATTGCTTCCGGTATGCCGCTGGGCGTCACCATGACGAGAGCGGAAATCATGGATTGGGTCCCCGGCTCCCACGCCTCCACTTTTGGCGGCAACCCGGTTTGCGTCGCTGCCGCTCTCGCCACTCTTGATGTCATCGAAAAAGAGGGGCTGCTGGCGAACTCCGCCGAAGTGGGCAACCACATGCTGAAGCGCATGGCAGGCTGGCCCGCGAAACACCGCATTGTCGGCGACGTGCGTGGCCGCGGTCTTATGATTGGCGTTGACATCGTCAAAGATCAGAAGACCAAGGAATATTCGCCCGAAAAACGCGACTGGATCGTCGAGCACGCGTTTGAGCGCGGAATTCTGTTCCTCGGTTGCGGGCCAAGCACCGTGCGCATCGCGCCGCCTCTGGTTGTTACCAAAGACGAAGCCGATGTCGCCATGGACGTGCTCGAAGAGTCGATCGAGATCGTCAGCAAAAACGCATAGCGCCTCTGGGGCGGACAATCCTGTCCGCCGCCTTCGTGGTTTTGAATGTGAGGGGCTGGCGCCGTCGGCCTCTCACCCAACTTACAGGAGACTCCCCATGTGGAGCGGCAAAGTCGAATCCATCCATATCGCCGCTGAGGCGAAGGCGCCCACTCATCCCATCACTGAAGTCGAAGCGGTTCCCGGTGCGGGTCTCTCCGGTGACCGTTACTTTCTGAAGCGCGGCACCTTCTACAAGCCCGAACCTGATTATGAACTTACCCTGATCGAAGCTGAGGCCATCGAAGCCGCCGAGCGCGACTACAAAGTAAAGATGAATCCGGGCGAAGCCCGCCGCAATGTCGTGACTCGCGACGTCCCTCTGAATCACCTCGTCGGACGCGACTTCATGATTGGCGGAGTCAAGCTCCGCGGTCTCCGCCTGTGCGAGCCTTGCAGCCACCTCGAGGCGCTCACCGGGCTTGCCGTCATCAAGTCGCTGCGCCATCGCGCCGGACTCCGGGCGCAAATCCTCACCCAGGGCATCATCCGCGTCGGCGACTCCGTCACTGCGTCATGACGCCGGTCCTGCCCACCACCGATACGGCCTTCCGCCAGCTTCTGCGCGGCAAAGGCGCGCATGTTGACCCGGTCGCCAGCATCGCCGACGTGTCGGCCGAGATCGCTGGCCGAACCATCCCGGGATACCCCCACTCGATCTGGCAGCTTGTCAGCCACATGAATTACTGGATGGACTATGAACTGAAACGAATCGCGGGCGAGCACCCGCACTATCCGCAACACGCCATCGAAAGCTGGCCAGCGAGCGTTGCTCCCGCGGGCGAATCCGAATGGCGCGTCGCGCGGGAGAGTCTCGCGAAACATCTCGATCACCTCGCCGCCCTCTCCGAATCCACTCCCGAGGCCTTGGCCCGTCCGGTTGAGGTGATCGACGCCGGCGAGGCCGCGAAATCCTCCAGCATGCAGGGAGTCTTGTGGCAGATCCTCGTGCACAACAGCTATCACGCCGGACAGGTTGCCCTGCTGTTGCGATGCTTCGGAATGTGGCCCCCGCGCACCGGAGGCGATACGTGGTAAGCGTGGAACATCCCGTAACTGTAATCGCCGATGCACCTGCGATGGTTTCCGTACCTGCAGGGAATCCCTCTCCGGCAGCTCCGGTTGCACAATTGCCCGGGCGTGCGTTTCTGTCGCTTTGCATCGCCCTGCTGTTCTGGGCGTCGGCATTCCCGGGAATCCGCGCCGGCCTCCGCGCCTTCGCTCCCGCACACCTCGCGCTATTTCGTTATCTGATCGCGTCCGCGGTTCTGGGAACCTATGCGGGCTTCGCGCATTTCCGCCGGCCCGCGTGGCGCGACGTTCCGATGCTTGTTCTCGCCGGCTCGCTTGGCATCACCTTCTACAATCTCGCGCTCAACTATGGCGAAACTCGGGTGACTGCGGGCTCGGCAAGCCTGCTGGTTTCCTCAACCCCGATCTGGGCCGCGCTGCTCGCCATGTTCATTCTGCGCGAGCGCCTTACGCCCATCGGATGGCTCGGCGTTCTGTTCAGCTTTGCCGGCGTTGCGCTCATCGCCAGCGGCGAAGGCGAGGGCATCCATCTCGCGCCGCAGGCGCTCATCATTCTCGCGGCGGCACTCGCTTGGGGCGTGTACATCGTGATTCAGAAACATTTCCTCGGCCGGTACAGCGCGCTCGAGTTCACTTCGTATTCCGTTTGGAGCGGAACTCTTCTCCTGCTTCCCTTCGGCGGAGGCCTCTTTCACGCCATACGTTCCGCTCCACGCGGCGGCACTCTCGCCGTGTTCTACCTGGGGATCTTTCCCGCTGCCATCGCCTCTTTTCTTTGGGCCTACGCGCTCTCCCACGGTTCCGCGGGCCGCACGGCATCGTTTCTCTACGTGATCCCGGTATTCGCCACCCTGATCGCGTGGCTGTGGCTCGGCGAGGTGCCGCGCACCCTCAGCCTCATTGGCGGCGCCATCGCGATCGCCGGAGTCGTCCTCGTGAATTTTTGGGGTAAATCGTCAACCGCTGCCGGGACACTCGCCATCCAGGAAACCTGAGAAGCCCGCGCTGCTTCGGCCTGTTCCGTCCGCTCTTGAAACGCCAAGGCCTGCCCCGCTGTGATAAGTCAAACCTACGGTTGTAAGCTCCGTCACTTCCTCGCCAATCGAATCCCCCTAGCATGGGGCAGAGGCTGCTTTCGGTGCTCGCGCGATTTACCAGGATCACCATCCGCCTGCTCGACCGCTTGGGCGCCCGTGGGGACGAACCAGTCCCGACGCATCAGCGCACCGGCCGCCGTGGAGAAGAGGACGCCTACTTCCACCTGCGCCGGCAAGGCTACGTGATGGTCGCCCGCAACTACCGGTCTCCGCGCCGGCGTGGGGAAATCGATCTGATCGGTTGGGATCAGAATGTGCTCTGCTTCATCGAGGTCAAGACTCGCACCACGCACGACGTCAAGCCGGCCGAGGCGGCCGTCGACCGCGAAAAGCGGCGCGAACTTGCCGCCATGGCCCGCGATTACCTGCGGTACCTGCCGGTTACCGTCTCCTGGCGCTTCGACGTGATCAGTGTTTACTACGACACTCCGCGCTTTTCGCCGAGTATCGAATTGTTCAAAAATGCTTTCCCGGTGTCGTAAAATGTGATCTTCATCCGTCCTACTGAAAGGATTTAGTAATTGCCGGAACTCAGGAAAGATCCAATCGTCGGCCGCTGGGTAATTATCTCGACCGACCGCGCCAAGCGCCCCACCGACTTCGTTCGCGAGGGAGTCCGAATCCGAGGGGGCTTCTGCCCCTTCTGCCCGGGCAACGAAAACAAGACTCCGCCCGAAATTCAGGCCTATCGCCCCAATCCCAACGGAGGCCCGCCACAACGCGATGCTCCAGGCTGGACTGTCCGGGTTGTCCCCAACAAATTTCCGGCGCTCGGCATTGAAGGCAACTTGAACCGCCAGGCCGAAGGCATGTTCGACAAGATGAACGGCATCGGCGCTCACGAAGTCATCATCGAGACGCCCGATCACGCGCAAGCGCTCGCCAACATGTCGCCCAAGCGCATCGAGGACGTGCTATGGACTTTCCGTGATCGCATTCTCGACCTGAAGAAGGACCGGCGCTTTAAGTACATCCTGATTTTCAAGAATCACGGTGAACCCGCGGGCGCCTCGCTCGAGCACGGACACTGCCAGCTCATCGCGCTCCCCATTCTTCCCATCTACGTTCTCGAAGAAATCGAGGGCGCCAAGCAGTACTACATCTACAAGGAACGTTGCGTTTTCTGTGACCTGATCCGCCAGGAAACCGAAGCCGGCTCGCGGGTGGTCGCCGAAAACGACGACTTCATCACCCTCGCACCCTACGCGCCTCGTTTTCCATTCGAAACCTGGATTCTGCCCAAGGAACACGAGTCCGCTTTCGAAAACTCGTCTTCTCATATGTTCCAGAATCTGGCCAAGGCGCTCAAGACGCTGCTGATGAAGGCCGACCGTGTTCTCGACAACCCACCCTACAATCTGGTGATTCACAGCTCGCCGGTGCAGGATTCCAACAACGACCATTACCACTGGCACATTGAATTCATGCCCAAGCTGACCAAGACCGCGGGTTTCGAGTGGGGCACCGGTTTCTATATCAACCCCACGCCACCCGAGGAAGCCGCACGCTTCCTGCGCGAGGCCGGGGTTGAAGAACCTACCCCCGCAACGGTCGGTTAGCTATTCCGCTAACTGCGTACACCCGAGTTAGGCGCGTTCATAACTGGGCTTGTAGCGCCGGCGTCCCGCCGGCCGTCGTGAGGGCATCTTGCCCCGGCCGCGGGTGCTGAGTGGCGAGTTCGACTGGAAACAAAAAGAGGGCGTCGCTTCCCCGAGAAGCGTCGCCCTTTCAGCTTTGTGAGAGAAAATCCGTGACCTGCTGTGCGCGGGCGCCCGAGCTCCGAGCAGGCCCCTGCTCCACCCAGACGCCCGGCACATCAGTCAAGTCAAACGGAGTCTAGGCCAGCCCCTGTTCTTTGTTGTCATTAACTTGTAAAGGGCTTGCAAACCTTGCGAGACAAGAACCACGCGCCAGCCATCGCCTACGCACTTGAACTTACAGCTTGGGAATGAACGGAAGATAGGTGCTTAAAAGTACTTAGAAACCGAGCCGAGGGGCAAGCCGTAGCTTCCGCCGATCGCAAAAAAAAACGCGGTCCACCAAGAAACGAAGGATCGCAAACGCCCCCGCTCTCGAACCTACCCTTGCGTGCGGTCCAGAAACTCGTCATGCCACGCCATCTGGATCGCTTCCAGCTTGGCTTCATTCGACTTTTGCGGATCGTCGCGAAACTCCGGAAGTTCGGTCACATACCGATGCAAATCCGTAAAACGCACCACCAACGGATCCAGTTCCGGATGCTTCTCCGAAAGCAGAATGCCAATATCCTCGGCGTCAGTCCAGGTGAGTTCTTTCGGCATGGAGACTCCTTCAATTTGCTCTTAGCCTTTGGCTGTTAGCTGGAATCTGGGGTTCAACCATCGCCGATCCGCTTTTCGGCTAACAGCTAAAAGCTAATGGCTAAAAGCTGTTTCTTTCAATGCTCTTCCGAAACGTAATTCCGATTCCAGGCCGGAATCTCCACGACCACTTTGCCCGGCTTGCTAATCACTGCCTGGCAACCGAGCCGCGAGTTTAGCTGGAGATCCGCCGCCATGTCGAGACGGTCTGCTTCGTCATCTTCCATCTCAGAAAGATTCTCCGCGCCTTCTTTCACCCACACGTGACAAGTGGTGCAGGCGCAATTTCCACCGCAGGCATGATCCAGCCGGATACCATTATTCAGCGCCACATCGAGCAACGACTGCTCCTTGCCATGATCCTTGTAGGGCAGCTTGCCATGCTCGAACTGCACAGTCTTCCCCTCGGGAAGGAAGGTCACCTGAACGGTGTTCTCGCCGGGCGCGTCGATCGTCGCTGCACTGCCGCTGCTCTTCGTTTTTTCGTCAGCCATTAGAAATCTCCGAAAAGTGTCGGGTCTTAGTTGTCAGATCTCAGGAAAACCGGTCAACGCCGATGGTTTGCTTTTCCTGAGACCTGAGACCTGTCACCTGTGACCTGCTCTACTCAAATTCTGCCTTCGCCATCGGATGCGGCGCGTCGGGGCCTTCGCCCGGATCGGCCTCATCCATTCTCTTGCCCTTCAGGGCAGTCGAAACGGCGCTATCCATCATCAGCTCGGCCAAGCGCATCGTGCCCTGGTTCAGCTCATCAATCGCCTTGCGAATCGCTGCGTAGTCGTCGCCTTTCTTCACTCCGTTCAGCGCTTTTTCGAGCTTCGCAATGCGCCGCTGCTCGTCCGGCGTCAACTGACCCCACGCCGCGCTTCGCCGTCCCTTTTCAAGCGCGCTCAGGATCGTCTCCGCTTCGTTGCGCGCCTCAATCACCTGGCGCTGCCGGAAATCTTCTTCCGCGTAATCAAACGATTCGAGCAGCATGCTCTCGACCTGCTCGTCGGTCAGTCCATAGCTCGGCTGCACTTCAATCTCGGATTCTTTGCCGCTGCGCTGCTCGCGCGCCGACACATGCAGGATTCCGTTGGCATCGATCAGAAACTTCACCTCGATACGCGGCATCCCCGCCGTCATCCCCGGAATGCCTTTCAGATCGAAGCGCGCCAGCGAGCGGCAGTCTTTCGCCAGTTCCCGCTCGCCCTGCAGAACATGAATGGCCACGTTGGCCTGGCCGTCCACCTGCGTCGTATAGAACTGCGTCGCTGAGGCCGGAATCGTCGAGTTGCGCAGGATGATCTTGTCGGTCACGCCTCCCGCCACTTCAATCCCCAGCGAAAGCGGCGTTACATCGAGCAGCAGCATTTCCTCGGTCACTTCCGAACCGCCGCTCAGAATATTCGCCTGCACCGCTGCCCCGAGAGCGACAACTTCGTCAGGATTCAGATCGGTGTGCGGCGTACGTTTGAACAGGTCCTGGACCAGCATCCGAACTTTCGGAATCCGCGTCGATCCCCCAACCAGCACCACTTGGTCAATCTCTTCTGGCTTGAGCTTCGCGTCCTTGAGCGCCTGCTTGCAGGGCGCAACCGTCCGGTCCAGAATCGGCTGGATCAACTGCTCGAACTGCTCGCGCGTGATCTCGCGCCGGTAACGATTGCCACCCGGCAATTCGATATCAAGCTTCGTAGCGGGTTGCGCAGACAGCGCGATCTTGGCATCAATCACGGCCTTGCGGATGGTCTGCACCGCCTCGCCGCTCCGCCGTAGATCGAGTCCCAGGTCCCCGCGAATATCGTCGAGCGCGATGGTGATCAGCAAATTGTCGATGTCATCGCCGCCCAGGTGGGTGTCGCCGTTGGTGGCGATCACCTCAAAAATGCCGTCATGCAGTTTGAGAATCGAGATGTCGAACGTCCCGCCGCCCAGGTCATACACTGCGACGATCCCGTTCTTCTTCTTGTCGAGCCCGTAAGCCAGCGACGCTGCCGTCGGCTCGTTCACCAGACGCAGCACTTCCAGTCCCGCAATGCGCCCCGCATCCTTCGTCGCCTGCCGCTGCGCATCGTTGAAGTACGCCGGCACCGTGACCACCGCCTTCGTGACCGGTGCACCGAAGTAGCGTTCGGCGTTCCGTTTCAGTTGCCGCAGGATGAACGCAGAAATCTCGGGTGGCGTGTAAGTCTTGTTCCCCAAAGTGATCCGCAACACTTCGCCCGCATGAAGATCTTCCGCCAGTCGGAAGGGAAAAAGTTTCAGTTCCTCCTGGATGTCCTCGACCCCGCGTCCCATCAGCCGCTTGATCGAGTACACAGCGCGCTCCGGCGTCTCGATCAGATATTTCCGCGCGGCGCTGCCTACGATCACATGATCGTTCTCTCCCAGCGCCACCACCGACGGGACAAGGTTCAGCCCGTCCTCACCCGGAATCACGATGGGCGTCTCCCCCTGCATGAACGCGACCAGGGAGTTCGTGGTCCCAAGATCAATTCCGACGATGCGATCGGTGGCCATGGTTTCGCTACTGGCTATTAGCAACTGGCTGCTGGCTAAGTGCTAGCTCTCCAACACCTCATTCACATCCCTTACCAGGTTCCTCAAATAGTTCCGCCGGTTCAGCACATCCACCATCTTGTTGCGAATCTTCAGCCGATCTGCTTCCGTGCCGCTATCGATGGCGCGATCCCACTCAGCCCAATCCCGCTTCAATTCTTCGAGCAGGGCTTCGTGCTTTTCTTCCAGTTCCAGCTTCTGCCGGCCAATCTCCTCAATCAGCGCCGGATCATCCTCGCCCATCTTCTTCTGCATTCGCAGCTCTTCCAGCTGCATATTCAGATCGAAAACTTCTTCCAGCAGATCCGGAGGCACCACTTGCTTTTTCACCTGCCCGCTCGCCCGCGCCTGCTCGGTTGCGGCCTTCGACTGCTCCTCGAGTTCCACGCCTTCCAGTCGCAGCAGATACTCTGTACGCTTGATCTCGTCTTTGAGCGTCCGGTAGGCGTCGTTCAGTTGCGAACTCTGTTCCAGGCTCCATTCCTGCTCCCGCGCATCAGCCCCGGAATAAAGGTCCGGATGCAGCTTGCGGCTCAGCTGATAGAACTCCTTCTCCAGCAACGCCACATCCACATTCAGCTTGCGCGGCAACCCGAAGAAGGTGAAATAGTCCACCGGCACCGGCGGCTGCACCTTTCCGCAAGCACTGCAGAAATGCTCGGCGCGCATCGTCCCGCAAGACCAGCAGGTCGAAGTCACCTCGCCCGGCATGATCAGGGAAGAGGTCGCTTTGGTTTCAGGATTCGCCATAGACAAATTCACCACGACCGCTCATCCGTCGCGCCGCCGAATACCTTCGCCCGGTGCGAGCAAGCTGGCGCCGTGGTGCAAAGAACCTGGAGCTTCTTGTAGCGCCGGCATCCTGCCGGCATCTGTGGTTACGCCAAAGAGCCGGCGAGACGCCGGCGCTACTCACGCGGTGAAAGAACTTCCGCACCCGCACGACTTCGTCGAATTCGGATTCACGAACACGAAGCCCTGCTGCAGCAGCGTCTCCTGGTAGTCCAGGATCATGCCGTGCAAATAGATAAACGACTTCGGATCGACGAACACCCGCACGTCGCCGAACTGGAAGATCCGATCGCGCTCGCGGGGCTGCGTGTCGAACCGGATGTTGTAGCTCAACCCCGAACACCCGCCGCCCTGCACACCCAGGCGCAGCCCGCCTTCCTCAGCAGAAATGCCTTCCTTCGCCATCGCGCTGCGAATCTTCGCCACAGCCTTTTCCGTCACCTGGACCCCTTTTGCCGGAGACCCGGTTGCCGGAGGAGCGATCGTCTTGGTCGTTTCTTCTGCCATGATCGTCACAACGTCCGCACCCTTCTCTGTCGCAGCATTCCGAAACGTTCGCTTGGCCGGGCGAGGGCGACACGTCCTCGCGACAGCCTGCGAGACACCGGCGCTACGATCTTAGTGGCCTGCCTGGCTCGTCGCCGGCACTGGCGCCTTCTCATCGGCCGCGCCGTTCTTCTTCTTCCAGTCATGAATCGCTGCGCGGATGGCGTCTTCCGCCAGCACCGAGCAGTGAATCTTCACCGGAGGAAGCGAGAGCTCCTTCACGATCTCGGTGTTCTTGATCTGCAGCGCCTCGTCCACCGTCTTGCCCTTCACCCACTCGGTCGCGAGCGAAGACGAGGCAATCGCCGAGCCGCATCCGAACGTCTTGAATTTCGCGTCCTCGATGACCTGCGTCTGCGGATTCACCTTGATCTGCAGCTTCATCACGTCACCGCACTCGGGGGCGCCCACCAGACCAGTGCCCACTTCCTGGCTGCTCTTGTCGAGCGATCCCACGTTGCGGGGATTCGAATAGTGATCGAGAACCTTATCGCTGTATGCCATGAAAAAAGCTCCTTACGTTTCAAAGTTTCAAGGTTTCAAGGTTTCAAGGTTTCAAAGTCTAAAACGAAAACTTTTACCGTTTCAAAGTGGCGACCCTCTCGCCGGGTTTCCCTTGAAACTTTGAAACCCTGAAACTTTGAAACCTGCTTCCTTACTCCGCCGCCCACTTCACATCTTTTAAATTAACCCCTTCCTTCGCCATCTCGTACAGCGGAGAAAGTTCGCGCAGGCGCTCGACCGTCTCACACACCCGGTCGGCCACATAGTCGACTTCCGCCTCGGTGTTGAAGCGTCCAATGCCGAACCGGATCGAGCTATGCGCCAGATCGTCGCCCGTGCCCAGAGCCTTCAATACATAAGATGGTTCCAGCGTCGCCGAGGTGCAAGCCGATCCGCTCGACACCGCCACGTCATTGATCCCCATCAGCAGCGACTCGCCCTCGACATAGGCAAAGCTGATGTTCAGATTTCCCGGCAGCCGGTGCTCCATCGAGCCATTGATGTAGACCTCATCCAGGCGGCCCATGATCCGGTCTTTCAATCGGTCGCGCAGCGCCGCCAGATGAGCGCCTTCCTTGGCCATCTCTTCGCGAGCCAGTTCACACGCCTTGCCCAGTCCTACAATCCCCGGAACGTTCAGCGTCCCCGACCGCATGCCGCGCTCGTGTCCGCCGCCGTCGATAATCGCCGAAATCTGCACCCGCGGATTCTTGCGCCGCACATACAGCGCGCCCACGCCCTTCGGCCCATAAATCTTGTGCGCCGTAATCGACATCAGGTCGATATTGTCCTTGTTCACATCAACCGGAACCTTGCCGATCGCCTGCACCCCATCGGTGTGGAACAGCACGCCACGCTCGCGGCAGATCTTCCCGATCTCGCGGACGGGCTGCAACACGCCAATCTCATTGTTTGCGGCCATGATCGTGACCAGGATCGTCTTGTCGTCGATCGCCCGCTTCAGATCTTCCAGATCGACCAGCCCGTCCTTCTGCACCGGCAGGTACGTCACGCGATAGCCGTACTTCTCCAGCCGCTTGCAGGTGTCGAGCACCGCCTTGTGCTCGGTGACCGCCGTGATGATGTGGTTGCCCTTCTCCCGGTACATCTCGGCTACACCCTTGATCGCGAGGTTGTCGCTCTCGGTTGCGCCCGAAGTGAAGATGATTTCCTTCGCCGTCGCGCCCACCAGCTTCGCTACCTGCTCACGCGCGATCTCCACCGCCTCTTCTGCGGTCCATCCGAACGGGTGGTTGCGGCTCGCCGCATTCCCGAATTTCTCCATGAAGTAGGGCAGCATGGCCTCGAGCACACGCGGATCCATGGGGGTGGTGGCATGATTGTCCATGTAAATGGGCAGCTTGATGCCGTCGGGAGCAGGCGTGCGCTGCTCCTGGGTCGCTGTATTCAAATCGATACTCATGTTGCTCTCTCCTACCTCGCTCTCAAAAACCTGGTCTCTCAAATGTCTCGATCAGCCCAGCGTGATCAGCTCCGCCAGCGCCTTCTTCGGCTCGGCTGCGGGCTCGCTCTCGGCCATGTCTGCAATCTTGATGTTCTTCAGCACTTCCTCGATGCTCTGATTCACCTTGCGCAACGGCTCGCGGATCGTGCAGCGCTCGGTCTGATCGCACTCGCCGCGCACCGTGATGCACGACGTAATGAACAGCGGTCCGTCGATCGCCCGAATCACTTCGTAGGCGGAAATCTCAGTCGCCGCTCGCGCCAGCGTGTAGCCCCCGTTGATCCCATGCTGCGAATGCAGCAATCCGGCCCGGGCCAGCCGCTGCAAAATCTTCGCCAGCACCTCGGGCGGAATCCCATACGACTCGGCCACATCCTTGGCGCTGCACGAACCCTCGTGCGCATGCTCGGCCAGATGCTTCATGGCCATCAGCCCGTAATCCGCCTTCTTGGACAGTTTCAGCATGCTGACGAAAGTAATCCGACCAATTTGATCGGATTAAAATCCGACTATTTAGGTCGCCTTTTATTGTAGTCCCGACCTTCTACACCGCGCAACCCGGCGCAGGGAACTGCGAAAATCCTTCATTGAACTGTAACTGGCAGGGACCCAACGGCTTAGCAGATGGCGACTTTATTAGTCGGATTTCTCAAAACCACCCCTGCGCCTCCCCTCATCTCAGCACCGGAGGCGTTACCGAAGAGGACTTGACTTCCTTTCGGGCCGGTCTACAATACCCCAAATTTCCGGCAATATCGGTTCCCGAACCCCTCGCGGGCGAAGGACGCCTTCCGGAGTTATGAAGCCAACCGCCGTCGCAACCCCCCTCGCAGAGAAGGAACATGAATCCGTGTAAGCACCCCCGCGTGCAGATTGTCAGCCGCGATGAGGACACCGAATACGTCGAGTGTCTGGAATGCGGAGAAGTCTTTGAATCCAGTGAATTCAAGGACATGGCCATTGAAGAAAGCACGCAATCCGACGAAGCCTGATCCCATCAAAGCGCCCAATGCACCGTCAATGCGACACCTGGGGATTTCTTTATCTGCTCGCATGACGGAGGTAATCCCCATCCACGGTTTGTGTTTGTTGAGTCCAGAAACGCTCTGCTCTAATACCGGGCACGGAGATTCTTGTCCGTGTAAGGGGGCCAATGCCAGTTCTGGCTTTGGTGGTCGACGATTCCATGGTGATTCGGCACACCGTCTCCCGCTTCCTTGAGGAGCGTGGCTTCACGGTCGAATCCGCCTCCGATGGTCAGGAGGCCCTCGAGATTATCCACCGCTCCCATCCCGGTCTGGTCATCACCGACATGCAGATGCCCGCCATGGGTGGCAGCGAATTCATCACCGCCCTCAAAAGCAATCCCGCCACCGCCAGCATCCCCATCGTCATCCTGACCGGACGCTCCAGCGGATTCGACAGCTCCGAAACTCGCGCCGAGTTCATCATCTTTAAAGACATCGACATCCAAGAACAACTCGAAACCGCCCTAGCCGCCATCTGCCCCCGCTCCAAATCCCAAGCCTCCGGCAACTAACTCCCTGCAGACACCCCAGCCTTTCGTCTTTCTTCAGAGATGGCTAGATTATTCGGAGATGGCCAGATTATTCAGAGATGGCCAGATTCGGAGACAGCTAACCCTCACCTCACCTAAACTCAGTAATCCTCAACTCAGTAATCCTCGCTGTCATCTAATGCGCGCTACATCGTTAACGAAGTCAGGCGCCCAGCCGAACGCAGTCGAACGACCCCATGCCCCTCGATTCCGCCACCGCTCCCATCCAACTTCTTCTCCACGGCCGTGATTCGTTGCTTCTAATTGATTCACTACTCCTAGGATCGAATCCACAACGTCGTCATTCCTCTTCACTGTCATCGTGAGCGAAGTGAGGCGCCCAGCCGAACGCAGTCGAACGACCCCATGCCCCTCGATTCCGCCACCGGCCTGCCCAACTTTTTCTCCACGTCGCCCAATAAACCAGGCCCTGCGTTGACCCTCGAGATCTAGCCCCCAACCAACGCCACAACCCAGCCCCACAGGGGCGGCATATTGAAGCCCCGGGCGTAAGCCCGGGGAACGCTACGAGATCAAGCCCGAGTCCCGTTAGGGACGACACACCACGATGCGGGCGTCAGCCCGCGAGCCGTCCCCGCAACGGCAGATTCGCTTCCGCCGAAAAATCCATCGCCGCAAAATCCTTCGCCACCCACTTCGGATACGCTGCCGCCGCAATCATCGCCGCGTTATCCGTCGACAACGGCCGCGACGGAAAGAACACCGGCAACCCCTCGCGCGACGCTTCCTGCTCAAAACGACTGCGCAGCTCGCTATTCGCCGCCACTCCACCAGTTACAAATAAGGTCGCGACATCAAACGCCCGCGCCGCCGCCAGCGTCTTTTCCACCAGGTCCATCACCATCGTTCGCTGAAACGACGCCACCAGGTTCAGCGTCTCCGGGTCGCACACTCGGAGATAATCTTCCAGCGTCGGCTTCTCCATCCCGGCCAGCGCCTTGCGCCGCGCTTCAATCCCCGACCCCAGTTTGTGCGTCTCTACGTACCGGAGCATCGCGGTCTTGATCCCGCTATAAGAAAAATCGAACTGCGGACGCCCATCCCGCGCCTGGCCCCGCTCATTGCGGTCGGCATGCTTGATCTGCGATGTCGCAAACTTTACTGCCGTCGCGTCGCCGTGCGGCGACAAGCGATCAATGACCGGTCCTCCTGGATACCCCAGCGCCAAAAGCTTCGCCACTTTGTCGAACGCTTCCCCGGCCGCATCGTCGCGCGTGTGCCCCACGTTCTCGTACGACCAGCTCTCGCCCCGCTGCTCGGCAAGATAGAGATGCGTGTGCCCGCCCGAAACGACCAGTGCCAGGACCGGGAAATTCACCTCGCGATTTCCCTTCTGCCTCTCCTCGAGCAGCACCGCATGAATATGTCCCTCCAGATGATTTACCGCAATCAGCGGCTTCTCCAGCGCAAACGCGAGCGCCTTGGCGTAACTCAATCCGACCAGCAACGCTCCGGCCAGCCCGGGCCCTTGCGTCACCGCAATCGCATCCACCGACTGATACGTCTGCCCCGCATCGGCCAGCGCCTTGCGTACCACCGGCACGATTGCCCGCAGATGCTCCCGCGAAGCCAACTCCGGCACGACCCCACCGTACGGCATGTGCGTCGCGATCTGCGAGAAGACCACGTTCGAAAGAATCTGCTCCCCCGACCGCACCACCGCCGCCCCCGTCTCATCGCACGAGCTCTCA
>Ga0206930_1048_pt1 | contig 28252 bp, 23 predicted proteins | sample Alteio_BWOrgHeat_20_FD_152939 | JGI IMG/M metagenome (GOLD analysis project Ga0206930, IMG submission 152939) | Enriched cells from forest soil in Barre Woods Harvard Forest LTER site, Petersham, Massachusetts, United States -... | ecosystem: Environmental > Terrestrial > Soil > Temperate forest >... | reverse complement strand
GCCGTTTCACTTCGTCAAAAAATGGCTTAACATCGAAATCTATACTTGCCTGGCTGTCCTGTGCTATAAAAACGGCATCATTGCCGAGCAACGTTTTGGGGTCTACCAAAAAAGCCAGGTTTCTCGGGTCGGGGCTTAGGCATATGATTGGCTTTTGGCCTTTCAGCGCCCAATCAATCTTACCGGTCAGCCACCAGCGGTCGCTCCCGGCAAATATTTTTTTATTCTGAATCCATCCTTCTTTTTCAAAACGGGTGCCGATATCATCATAATCCACCCCTTGCATGGTAGGGTCGATACTATTAGGGGTGAACTTATTCACTACCCATTTAGGACCGTATGACTGCCAAAAACCGGTTACCATGTGCAGGCCCAATACCGCAATGACGATCACCGTAAAATAAGTGGAGAATCTGAGCCATTTCCTGATACTTCGTTGCTGCCGGTCGCTGCCGTTCAGGTTTTTATCAATAGCAAAACCAAGCGGGATAAACAGCATCATATAACCGGGCGCCTGCCAGTGGAAGTGATATTCCAAATCGGCCCAAAGTGTTACTACAGTAAAGAAAACAATAGGCAAAATAGCAATCCAGAATGAAAAGCTATAGGCTTTTACCGTTGTGCGCAGCTTAAACGAACGCCACAGTTCACGTACAGTAGGTACCCATATCCATGGCAGAAGCCAAAGCGCCTGCCCGCCAATACTGCGGAAAAACCATTCGAAATGTATTTGAAATTTACTCCCCGTACCTGCCCTTGATCCCTGGAAAACAAAGGATGCCCAGTTGTTATTGTAGTTCCACCAAAGTACCGGAAATGCAAAAATAATGGTAATTAATACAGCTAAGTATGGGCCCGGATGCCACAGCCAATGCCGCATGTCTTTGTTGGTGCCTACAAACAGGAACACCCCTGCAAATATGAACAGCACATGGTATTTACTTAAGGTTGCCAGCCCGAGGCATACTCCGGTAAGTATCCAAAGCATCCAGGTGCGGCGGCTGTTCCTGGTCTCTTCCAGGCTTTTGCCTTCCTGGCCGAACATGAGCTGCACTACACAATAGGCGCTTGCAAGCCAGAAGAACATCAATGGGGCATCAGGCTGAAACCAGCAGGCTATGGCTACTGTAAAAACAGCGCTCAGGTTCATTACAACTACGGCCCAAAAACCGGCCCTTGCAGTAAATAGCTTTTTAGTTACCAAAAACAACAACCAGCTTGTTCCTGCAAATAATAGCACGGCAGGGAACCTTAGCCCAAGATTGGTTAGTCCAAAGATTTTTACGCTGACCCAGCTCAGCCAGAAAAACAGCGGCGGCTGATCAAAGTAACTCCACTCCAGGTGCAATACCCCGCGGAAATAATAGGCTTCTCCAATGCCGAGACCAGTATAGGCAGCTATTAAGATACGCAGCACGAAGGTTGTCAGGATCAATATAAGGGTGTAGCGCGCTGCATTAGCTTCGGTAAGTTTCTTCATTATTAAAACCAAGGTGTGTTCCGGTTTGCAAAGTGAACAATTCTTTAAAAGAATTACGAATTATTTATCCACTTTTTTAAATAAGCCGATTTTAACGCTATTGCAAATATTTTTTTACAGTTTATTTGAATTGAGCACCGGGTTTTGGCTGGCGTTCACCTGGTAGGTATATATTTTATTATCGTCGTTTACTTCAACAATGCGGTATCCCCTATAATCGGTACCCCAATCGCCACCGATATGTGCATCAAACAGGTGCGGCAATTTGCCGGTATAGCGAACGCCGTCCAACAAATGATCATGACCGTGGAATGCTGCCTTTACATTAGGGTAAGCATGTAAAAGATTCACCGTTTCGGGACAATTTAAAAAGATATTCTTTTCGCTTTCAATCCATTGCACCGGCGGGATATGCAATATCACAAATATGATCTTCTTATCGGTGAATTTATCAAGCGATGCTTTTATGAATGCATTATCCGGGCATACATAAGCTCCCTTTGTATCGGCTGTATTGGCAAATACAAATCCGATATCGCCATGCTCCAAAACATATTTGTCCTCATATCCAAAGGCATCTTTCCATATTTGCGCATCGGCAAAATCATGGTTGCCGGGGATTGTATAGTATGGAACAGGGAGTTTATCCAGGTATTGTGTCTTTATTTCGGGGAGTAATTTAGGCTGATTATGCACCAGGTCGCCATTGATAATCACCAGATCGAGATGATTTTTTTCATGATCGTCATTCAGCCATTTGATAAGATTGCCCGTATGGAGGGCGTAATCGGTATGAAATTGCCCGTAATGTATATCTGATGCTATGGCAAACCTCAATTTGAACTTTGTTGTATTTTGTCTTTTATACTGATTGTCCTCATTAGCAAAACTGTTAATTGCGGGCAACAGGCTTAAGGCGGTTATCCCGGTAATAGCAGTTCCTAAAAAATCTCTGCGAGTGGTCATAATATGGTTAATATAAGTCTATCCTGACGGAGTAAATTTACTTACTTAATCCGGATTTTTCCTTAACCATGATGGTTTCAATAGCGTCTCCCACTTCGTGGTCGGCATTCGCCTTAAAATCAAAACCTAATAATTTCGAAATGCTTTGTGCCAATTGCTTATGATACGTTGTAGTTTGCGTTTTGATGATTCCATCAGCCGGGGTATCAGGGCCGATAACAGCAAACCATGTCTGTTCTGAATTTTTGATCCCTGCACCATGGCTGCGCCAGTTATCCAGAGGCACATCTCCCCTGCCATGATCGCATGTAATAATTAAGGTTGTTTTACCTTTATATTGAGGGTCGGTTTGCAGATAATTCCATAATTCGCGTAAGTCTGCATCTTCCTGGTGCGCCTGGCTCAAATACATTTTATAATTGCCTGCATGAGCCATATCATCCGTTTCATCAAGCGCAAGGTATAACACGCGCGGCTTGTACTGCTTCAGATATTCCTTGCCAAACTCGTAAGTCATACAATCAATGCGCGTATCGCCAAGGTAATGCGGCTCCTTATGCTGCAGTTCATTCAAATATTTTAAGCGCTCGCTTGCCTTATTGTCTTCGAAATCTGTGTACCCTGCATTTACCTTTAAGCCTGAACGCTGAACATTAAATATAGCCGGAAACACCTCCCACGACGCAAAAACGGCCACCTTGCCTTCAAAGCCTTTGCGCTTGTTCAAATATTCCAGCACATTAATATTAGGGTCAAGCACAGGATTATTGGTGTTCATCCGGTCGTCAGGAAAGCCGGTAAATATTTCGTTATAACCGGGATACGAAAAGTGATATTTATTGGCAACCTCATCACAGTTCCCCAAATCCCTGTCGCCATACAATTGGCCTTCACTTACCATTGTTGACCAAAAAAACGGCATCAGCAATTTCCGCCGTTCCTCAGCCGTTTCCGCCCAGAATTTTTTCTTTATTTCGTTCTTACTATCGGTATATTTAGAGTTGATGAGGGTTGAATCCGCCCCGCGGTAAAGTTCCTGCCAGCGAAAGCCATCAAGCGTAACAATAACTACATTTTGTGTTTTGTGATTTTGGGCAAATAATGGAGTACAGATTGCAACGGCGAAAAGTAGTAAAATGAGTTTTTTCATTATAATGAATTGTTTTTTTGGCGGTAACAAAACTTATTTACAGCACAAAAATAAAGGCGGGATATTAAGCCCACCTTTATTGAAATTTAACTTAATGCTTGTTGGTAATTTATCAATTGTTAATAAGTATTACCCAATAGTTATTTTAGTACCCACATCACACCATTGATGTCATCATTGCCACCATACTGACTTGCCAATGCTGCGTTGTAATTAGCGCTGTTAGCCGTACGCTCAGAAGGAGGATATTGGAAGCGTTTGGCAATACGCTGACCGTTATCGGTACCAGGGCCCGTTGTGAAATTAGGTACGCCTGTTCTGCGGTAAGTAAAATATGATTCCAAACCCGAATGGCGGAACAAAGCCAGATACTTTTGCTGCAATATTTCTGTTAAGCCGTTTGATCCCGCAGCATATTTAATCGGTGTTTGAGCATAATAAGTATTCCAATCAAAATTGATATTGAACGTATCATAATTCGTCAAATCGGAAACACTTGTTGAACCTGGGCGATAAAAATATGCTGTAAATGAGCCTCCGCTGATGGTAGGGATGCCATAAGAAGCCATCGAAGCTTGTATACCTGCGATATAATAGGTTTCAGCATTACCAGTCGCCCAGCCGCGGTTAATCCCCTCGGCAATGTTAAACTCCTGCTCAGGGAAACCGATCTGGATACTTGGCTCGCCTGTCAGCGTTGAATAATAACGTTTGCGGTTAAGGAATGAATATTTCTGCAAACCGGCATTGCTGTACATCACACCCAAATCCAGGCCAGGGTCGGCACCAACAAATGAGGCAAAATCAGTAGGGCTCTGGTGCAGGGTATCAACCAGGTAACGTGCAGGTTCGGCAGTTACATAAACACGCGGATCCTTAAACTGTGTTAGCAGGCCTACGTAAGTTGCAGACGAGTTTTGCCTTGAACCACTCTGACCAAAATTGGTTGGGTTTTGAGGATAATAGTTGCTTGGTGTCACAAACACATATTGCAAATTATCGCCAGCACCCTGCATCAACGGGTATTTTGAGGGGTTGGTAATGATATTATTAAATTGTGAGATCACATTCAGGTCAGGATCAGCCGATTGGTTGCTTAACTCAAGCAGCAGCCTTATTCTGAATGCATTTACTACTTTTTGCCAGCTTCCAAGGCTATTGCTGTAAAAGATATCACCATTTAAAGTGGCACCTAAACCAGTACCGCCAACTGATGGGTTTTGTATCAACTGCGCAAGGTCAGCATTAGCGCTTTCGAGCCAGGCTAAACACTGGATCATTACGGCCTTTTGGGTGTCGTATTTTGGCGTAAGATTACTGAGTCCGTTCAGTGCATCGGTCATTGGGATATCACCTCTTTCCAAACTCATTTTACTAAAAAAGTAGGCTCTGAAAAATTTCCCCATGGCCTCATAAGGATTTACTGCTGCACCACCTGCTGCTTTGGCCTGTGCTTCCATTGCCAAAACGTTTTTCAGCGTGGTGTAATAATCGGCTCCACTGTCAAAATCGTAAGTATTGTTACCGTAATAGTTATAATTGTAGATGTAGTACTGGCTCCAAATCTCATCCTTGTTGGATGCGCTTGAATATACCAGGCTATTTTGGGTACTGCTTGAGTATGCTCCGTCAGGCAGATCGACCATATTGGTCAGCACACCGGTAAAAAGCAATGATGCCGGTACGCTTGCCGGTACGTTACCGTTCTGCGTCAGGTCCTGAAAGCTCTTTTTGCAACTGCTTATTACCAGCAACAACAGTACGGGTAATAAATAATTTTTTATCTTTTTCATGATCATTGTCCAATTTTTGAATTAGAATGTTAATTTGAGATTAAGGCCATAACTGCGTACCGTAGGTGATTGAAGCACCGAACTGGCAGAAGTACCATTATATTGATCAAGGTCGACATCCTTAAAGCGAGCGTCCTTATAGAAATACAATAAATTGCGGCCATATAGTGATGCTGAAATATTCTGGATAAAGGTTTTTTCCATCCATTTCTTTGGAAAATCATAACCCAGGGTTACTTCGCGCAATTTTGCATAAGTTTTGCTCATCAGGTTAGATTCGTCAGTATTGTAGTACTGGCTCACATATTCCTGCACGAACGCAGTTTGCGTGTTTTGTGCGAATTGCAGGCTACCGTAGTTAAGTATTGCACCGGTTTTTGAATCATAGTTCGGAGCTGCACCGTTTGAAATAACTACACCGGGGCCTACATATGAACCAGCATAACCTGGTTTGCCAAAGTTGGCCCAATCCTGGTAACGTGCTGCGCCCAATGCACCTTCAGCGGTTTCGATATTTGCACCGCCAACCATTGTTTTCTTGTGCATATAATCAACCATTACACCACCTACTGAACCATCAAACTGGAAGCCCAGGTTGACGTTTTTATACTTGAATTTGTTGTAGATGCTCCATGTATAGTCAGCACCCAAATGACCCAGGTATTGATCTACCGGATTTACCAGCGGCTCGCCATTTGAGCTGTTGATGATCTGGCCACTTTTCGTTCTTACGAAAGCTGTTCCATAAAGCAGGTCGGTACGGTCGCCAACACCTACATATCCGTTGTTAAATGCGTATGATGTTTGGCCCGGGGGCAATTGCTCAAATACTTGTTTATAGGTTGACCAGTTAACCAGCACATCCCATGAAAAATCCTGTGTCTTCACAGGTTTACCGCTCAGTGATACTTCATAACCTGTTTTCTTGGTTTTTAAAGCATTCAGGTATTCAGTAGTATAACCTGTGGCAGTTGAGATATTATTTGCCAGGATAGATGGCCCGTCAATATACTGGAATGCTGTAGCTGCTAATCCCAAACGGTTTTGCAAGAATTTTATATCGAAACCTTCCTCGAAGTTTTGACGGGTAGAGGTTTTGATACCCGTTTCGTACAATGAGTTTGGAGCATAACCCGCAGGCTGATTGTTGTAAGGCTTACCTTCAGAATATGCCGGATTCAAAGAATAATTTGGCCCGTTATATGGCGACAAATAAGTACTTCCGTAACCCAGCGGATTATCATAAAGTGAAGGCCCTGTACTGCCGCCATATGCAGTGATTGAACTATATGGGGCAGGCCCTATCGTTGGGCTGGTTTCGTCAGACCGTACGCTTGAATAGGAACCTCTGATCTTTAAGAAAGAGATAACGTCAGGTAGTTTAATATAGTCGGAAACAACACTTGCTAATGATAAACTTGGATAGTAGTAAGTGGTTGGCATAGCAAAAGCTGATGATTTATCCACACGACCGGTGCTTGATATTGTCAGGAACTTACCGAAAGTTGCATCCAATGAATAATAGGCACTCAATACCCGCATTTGCGAACTGAAACTGGTAGCCTGTATCGGATTCAGCGAGTTGCTGAATGCATATACCGCAGGTACGCTCAGGTAATCGGTTGATACCCAGCTGGAGTTGTAGGTAAAGTTTCTTAAGTTACCACCAACCAAACCCGACAGGTTAAGGAACTTTTTAACAGTATAATCATAGTTCAGCAACAACTCGGTATTGTTATCAAACAAACTGCGGCGGTCCTCGCGATAGTCGCCCATGTTACCTTCACGGCCATAAGGGTGAGCCGAATAAGGGAGGTCTTCAGTATGCAATAAATCGTAAGTATCAATCTGCGAACGCAAAGTTGCATTCAGATTGTCGTTGATCTTATAGTTACCCGATAAATAGCCGTTCACATCGGTTTTGTAATGACCACGTTTCCAGTCTTCCACCATAAACCATGGGTTATGGTAACGGGTGTACTCTTCAAACTCCGATTGTACATTCACCTTGCCAGGCTGCCAAACGTTTTTGATGATGGGTTGATTTACACTCCAGTCAGCACCTGTCCAGATTGCCAGGTTATAGATCAAACTGTTTGGGCCGTAATCAACATCCGGAAAATTATCAGTGGTCTGCCTGTTAAAATCAACGTTGGCCTCAATTTTAAGACGTGGACTTACATTAAATGAAGCATACAGGTTGGCGTTGGCTATATCCAGGTATTCATCAGGAATATAGCTCTGCTGGTGCTGCTGTGAAAATGAAAAACGGGTAGTGTAATTATCGCCGTTTGCTGTTAAGGCGATATCATTGTTGGTTTGATAGCCTGTTTGCAGGAAATTGGCGAGGTTATTGGCCCCGCGGGCTGTCCAAGGTGTGCCCTGGCGAACGCCATTAACCACCGGGCTGTCAAACTGTGGTATCAATTGCCCGTTAAAATACGGGCCCCAGATATCATAATCACTGTCCACACCACCCGGTGCACCACCTTTACCATCAACAAATTCATAAAATTCGTTCTCACCCGGGCCAAACGAATGCTGCACCCTGGGGAAAGTAAGGAAACCTTTGTTTACCACTGTACTGCTGTTCAATTCAACAGTAAAGCCTTTTTTGCTTTTGTTGCCTTTTTTAGTGGTGATCAGGATAGCTCCGTTTAATGCGCGGCTGCCATATAATGCAGCTGCGGCAGGGCCTTTTAACACCGTATAAGTTTCAATGTCATCAGGGCTTATATTATAAGTATCCGTATTGATGGGGAAACCATCTACAACATATAAGGTTACAGCATCACCCCTGATCAATACACTTGGTACGCCCAGCAATTCTGCAGACGGGCCAACAGATAAGCCGGCTACCTTCCCTATCAAACCGGTAATCGGGTTGGGATCACGTGCGACGGTTAAATCGCCACCGTTTACTGTTTGTGTAGCATAACCTATCCGGCGCGTTTCTTTTTTAACACCCAAAGCGGTTACTACAACTTCGTTAAGCGACTTATTATCAGCTACCAGCGCTATACTATAATCAGTTTGGTCGCCAATGGTTACCTCCTGACTGGTATAACCCAGAAATTTAAAAACTAATACTTGTCCTTTTTCAACTGTAAATAGAAACCGACCGTTGACGTCGGTTACTGTGCCTTTGGTTGTACCCTTAAGCATTACGCTTACTCCGGGTAAAGGCTGTTTGTTTTCGTCGGTTACAGTACCACCTATCTTGGTTTGCCCGAATAAGAGTACCGGGGAAAGACAGAGCAACAAAATCGTCACTACGGTCTTGAGTTGAATGTAAAACTGTTTCATCTGCATGAATTTAATGGTGAGAGGAGGTTATTTTTCATGCAGCAATACTAAACTTAGTTTATTATTTGTAAACTAATTTAATATTAAGGAAAGCTTAATCTTGCGTATCGCGGAGGTTAAGAAAGGGGAATTTTGTAACAGGAGAATTACAATCGACTTACAATTAATTAATATTCAGACAAAATATCAATTAATTATTTTTATATAAGTGACTAATTGCCAATAGCTTAATATGAGCCATATCAGGTATTGGTTTGTTAACTTCTTTTGCCTTGTCGTCCCAGTAGCGCAGGCGGATAAACAATTCAGCATCGGGGTTTTGTTCAAAATTCGATGCTTCTTCATCATTCATGCGGCCACCCTGGAACTCAAGGGTCGCCTTGCTGGCTTCGGAAAGCTGGTTATAATATTCGGGATATTTATAAGTAAGGTATCTCTTGGCGGTTACATGGCTTTCAACCAGTGCTGCAAGGCGTTCAGAAAATCCGCGCTCGCGCAGGTAATCCGCTCCTAACTTTTCGTGATCTACATTGCCAAAACCATCCATGCTTTCTGCCTCGTGTCCGTTTGCGCATAAATGGCCTATATCATGAAAGAATGCTGCCAGGATCACTTCATCTTCAAACCCCTCCTCTTCGGCTAAAGCGGCAGCCTGCGACATATGCTCCAATTGAGATACAGGTTCGCCGATATAATCCTCGTTACCATGTTTTTCATACAAGGCGAAAACCTCATTCACAATTGTTTCGGGTTTAAATACAGATACATTCATGATATTGACTTTATACAAATAAAACAATTTGATATTACCGAATTATTAAATCAACGTAATGTATTCACTTAGGTTATTTAAAAATTAAAAATTCGTTACTCAAAATAGATTAAATAACATTTATTTAATCCATAGTAATTAAATCTTAAATTATTTTGTGAAGAGGTTGCAAAGCAGTTTTTTAAATTCTAATTTGTGAACACTATACTATAACAAACTACGTTTAAAATGTTTTATGGAAGATGACATACTGATACAGATCAGTAACCGTATCAAGGAACGCCGCCGCGAAAAAAACATTACTGTACAGGAACTTGCCGCACAAGCCAATGTAAGCAAGGGACTAATCTCCCAGATAGAAAACAGCCGCACTATCCCATCCCTAATCGTGCTGATTGACATCATTAAAGCCCTGGATATAGACCTGAACGAATTCTTTAAAAATATCCGTACAAAAAGCAAACTTTCACCCATCCTCATAAAACGTAAGGACGAATACGAACACTTTGAAAAAGAGCATGCCTCAGGCTTCCATTACCAGCGGATACTAACCCGCTTTATTGATCATTCAACAGTAGATATTGTTATCCTCGAGCTTGAACCAAACGCCACAAGGCCCCTGGTAGAAACAGATGCCTTTGAATACAAATATGTTCTGAGTGGCGAAGTAGAATACCAGTTTAACGAGGAAAGAATCAGGCTGAGCCAGGGTGATTCCATGTTGTTTGACGGGCGCATACCCCACACGCCTGTCAACATGGGTTATCAAACAGCCAGTATGCTGGTGGTTTATTTTTTTGAGGAGAAGAAGGGTTAGTTACCACGCGCGGCTGATGTGCGACTGGGTTTCATTTCTTCACCATATGCTTCTTCCACATTTTTCTTTGTTGCATTAAGCATGTCCCTCATCCACGACCGATGCGTGCTATTAATATAGTTATCAATAAAAAACCTGCTGATAAAATTCTTGTTGTGAAAGGCATAGGTCCATTTTGTCTCAGTCCTGTTACTGTCAATCGCTGAGTATAAAAACGTCCCTCTTGCCCTATAAACAGCCCATTTCATGGGTAATGAGGGCTTCGTTATTTCATAACTGAAGATATGGGCTTCCTTTATATCGATAATGGTTTCAACAAGCGTATCCCCGGTCGAAAAATACACAATACGGGAATGACCTGCCTTTGAAAAATCCCCCACCAATGCCCTTGTCCTTTCAATACTTGGCAGGTCATTGTATTTTCTGTTGCCTGCGGCCTTCTCGAGCTTTACATTCCCTACAAGTTCCCATAACTTTTTAATTGGTACGTTCACAGTATCACGGATAGTTACTTTCACCCATTCGGATGGATCAAGATCTTTTGATCCCGGATAAAAACCCAATACAATTACCAGCAATAAAGCAATAGAACTATAGATCAGCCATTTTCTCCCTTTTTTCATCTTATTAATTTTCCAGCAAAGCTATAACCAGAAAAACAGGAGGCTGAAACACTATTCCTGAATTTTGAGGGACATTTCCTCTAAATCCTGCTGGAAACGGGTAATTGATCTTTTGTTGTACTTCTTAAAAATTCTGAAAAAATAGCCCGGGTCATTGAAGCCAAGGTGATAAGACAACTCCTTAGGGGAAAATTCCTTATAAAAGAGACATCTTCTTGCCTCCAGCATTACGTGGTTCAAAAAATACTCCTTGGGTGATACCCCTGTCATTGATTTAACAATTGAATAGAGTTTACTTTCAGATATATGAAGTTCGGATGCAATATACAAAATAGATGGATGGCTCTTAAACTGCTCATTTATGATCAATTTGAACCTTGTAAAAACCGACAGATTCGCCTTAATTAAATTCTTAACTTTGGAGTTTTTGAAATAAAGCAGATCCAGTTCTGTTAATAAAGTACTCAGATAAGCAATTATAAGCGCCTGGTTACCTTCTCCCGGTCCATGAACTATTTGTTCCAGAGCAGCAAAGCAAGCCTTTATCCTGTTTTCATTTTGTATACCGATATCAATCACCTGGTTATTGTTGAGAGGATTTAATAAAAACGGAAATGAAGCGGGCAATTGCGCCAGCGTATTTTCGGTGATCGCCATTTTAAACCATACTCCGGAAAAATCCTTTGGCGGGAACATATGTATTTGATGCGGCAATAAAAAAAGTAACTCACCGGGTTTAACAGTAATATCATTAAAATCAACCGAATGCCTTGTTGTGCCCTCTATCCTGTAAACGAAAAAATAGAATGTCAGCCTGTGCGGCTTTTGCAGCTTCTCATCCAGTGCCACGGGTATCGGATAATCAATGCCGGGCGAAATAATGAACAGGTCAACCTTATCGTGCTGAGATCTGTTCCTCAATTCATTAGTATTCCATACTTTGTGAGCCATTTCAATTTTGCTTTCAACAAATATCAACTCAAATTCTATATTTTTATCAAGCAACTTAAAATCTGCCAGAAGTCATAAATTCCATAATTAATCAAATCTTAACACAAAATTAGTTCGATATTAATAAACTAAGTTTAGTATTGCTGAACATTTCAACACCAATTACATGTCCATTAAATTAGTAGTTTTTGATATAGCCGGTACTACCGTTAAAGACGACCACAATGTGAGCAAGGCTTTCCAGGCAGCTCTTAAAAAATACCATTATGAAGTTCCGCTTGATATGATCAACCCCCTGATGGGTTACGAAAAGAACCTTGCCATCACCCAAATGCTGCGTCTGCACGAAAGTGACGAATCAAAGATCACAACGGAGCTTGTCGACAATATACACCGCGAGTTTGTGAAGCAAATGATCCATTTCTACCAATTTGAACCAGGCATTGAGCCCTTGCCAAATGTTGAGGAAACCTTTGTCGCCCTGCATCAAATGGGTGTGCAGGTGGGTATCAATACTGGTTTTTCGCGCGATATTGCCGAAACTATAGTTAACCGCCTGCAATGGAACGAAAAGGGCCTCATCGATCATATGATTGGGTCAGATGAGGTTGAGCTTGGCCGCCCCCACCCTTATATGATACAAAAAATGATGCATGATGGTGGTATCACCGATCCGAATGAAGTGGTAAAGGTAGGCGATACCGAAGTTGATGTTCGTGAGGGACAAAATGCAGGTTGCAAATATGTGATCGGGGTTACAACAGGTATCTTTACAAGGGAAGAACTGGAAGCATACCACCCCACACATATCATTGATGATATTGCACAGGTAATTGACATTATCAGCCAAAATGAAACTGGTAGATCAGCTTAGAGTAAAAGTAGCCAAATGGCCCTATGGTCTGCTATCTGTAATGGCGGCGATCTCTGCTTTTGGCGCTTATACTTCCATGTATGCCTTTCGCAAGGCTTTTGCCGCTGGCACCTTCTCCGGGCAGCAATATTTGCATGTCGATTATAAGGTTTGGCTGGTTATCGCGCAGATCATCGGCTATACCCTGAGCAAATTTTATGGAATTAAGTTTATTGCTGAATTAAAACCGGGGCAACGGGCCAAATATATTTTGTTGCTGATCGGTATAGCATGGCTGGCACTGCTGTTTTTTGCGATTGTCCCCGCCCCATACAATATCGTTTTTTTATTCATCAATGGCTTTCCGCTGGGTTTGATATGGGGTTTGGTTTTTGGCTACCTTGAAGGTAGAAAATCAACCGAATTTATGGCCGCAGTGCTGTCCATCAGCCTAATATTTGCCTCGGGTTTTGTAAAAACCATAGCCCGTACCTTGATGAGTTCGTTTCACGTAAGCGAATATAACATGCCTTTTATTACCGGAGCATTATTTGTGATCCCTCTGCTGTTATTCGTGTTTTTTCTCGAACTGATGCCCCCACCTACAGCCGAGGACGTGCGACTGCGCACCAAACGCCAGCCTATGGATGCAGCCGAGCGAAAGAGTTTTTTGCAACGATTCTTACCAGGTATCATCCTAACGCTGATCATTTATGTGCTGCTAACAATTATGCGCGACGTAAGGGACAATTTTGAGGTGGAAATATGGGCCAGCCTTGGGATAAAGGACAACAGTATTTATACCAAGATCGATACCATCATATCTGTGGCGGTATTGGTGGCCATGAGTTTGCTTATCCTAATCAAACAAAATCTGAAAGCCTTTGGCCTGATACACATCATGATCATTTTTGGATGTGTGCTTATTGGCGCAGGCACTATTTTATTTGCATTGGGCCTTATTGACCCAATGGTTTGGATGACCTTAGCCGGACTAGGCCTTTACCTGGGTTACGTACCTTATAATGCCGTTTTCTTTGAGCGGTTGCTGGCATCCTTTCATTACAAGGGAAATGTAGGCTTTTTAATTTATGTGGCCGATTCTATAGGTTATCTCGGCAGTATAAGCGTTTTGCTCGTTAAGGAATTTGGACATCCCGGCATTAGCTGGGGAACATTCTTTAAAGATGGGGTTATGTCAGTTGCTATAATAGGTGGTATATGCGCAACTTTATCACTGCTGTATTTCCTGCGCAGTGCCCGCAACAAGAACATCGATTCTACAGAACAACAACTAAATATTTCTGCAGCATGAAACAACCCTCAGCTATAATAATCGGTGCAGGTATTGTTGGCCTGGCTACCGCGCGCGCTCTCGCCACCCTGGGTTATAAGGTAACCATTTTTGAACGTAATGAACGCGCAGTAGGCGCATCTATCCGTAATTTTGGGATGATATGGCCCATAGGCCAGGCAACCGGGCCGCTTTTTGAAAGGGCTATGCTGTCGCGAAGTATATGGAAACAAGTTTGCAGCGAGGCCGGTATCTGGCACGATGAAGTTGGCTCGATGCACCTCGCCTATCATGATGATGAGCTTCAGGTGATCAGGGAATATGTCGATGCAAATCAGCAATATCGTGATTGCACCTTACTTGATCCTGCGCAAACTTTAGAAAAATCAGCAGCAGTAAATCCCGATGGCTTGAAGGGAGCCTTATGGAGTGGCGAGGAAATGATCGTGGAATCAAGGGTAGCTATCGGACAGGTGGCCAAATATCTTGCTGAAAAATACGAGGTTGAATTTTACTGGAATACTGCGATAAGCCAGGTTCAGTATCCAAAGGTATTCTCAGGCAAGCGCAGCTGGGAGGCCGATGAGGTATTTGTTTGCAGCGGGGCCGATTTTGAAACCTTATATCCTGAGCTGTTCCTGGAAACACACATCACCAAATGCAAGCTGCAAATGATGCGGCTGGTTACCCAACCTGATGGCTGGCGTATTGGGCCATCGCTTTGCGGCGGCTTATCGATGATCCATTATCCGGGTTTTCAGACTGCTGCCTCATTACCACAGTTGCGCAAGAGATATGAAGAACAATATGCCGAATACCTCAAATGGGGCATCCATGTAATGGTTTCGCAAAATGGTGGCGGGGAGTTGACTATAGGCGATTCGCACGAATATGGGCTGGTGCACGATCCGTTCGACAAGGAATTTATTAATAATTTGATAAAAGACTACTTACATACTTTTGCCAATTTTAAGGACTGGCGCCAAATGCAATCCTGGAACGGGATTTATCCCAAAATGATGAATGGGCAAACTGAACTGATCCTTGAAGTGGAATCCGGGGTAACTATTATTAACGGTATCGGTGGCAATGGTATGACCTTATCCTTTGGATTATGTGAGCAGTATATTGCTGGAAGATGATGTTGTATGTTGTAAGTTATACGTTTTACGTTTCTTACCATGTACAATAACAATAATTTTGGACCTCAATTTAAAACGTACTACCTATGGATAACCGTAGAGATTTCCTAAAAAAAGCTGCTTTATTAGCAGGAGTTACCGGACTTGCAAACGTAATACCCGCTTCTATCCAAAAAGCCATGGCTATTAATGCATCTGCTGGCAGCACTTACCTTGATGCTGAACATATTGTGATCCTGATGCAGGAAAATCGCTCTTTCGATCATACTTATGGTACCTTGCAGGGTGTACGTGGTTATAACGACCCGCGTGCCATTGATCTGCCTAACAAAAATAAGGTATGGTTGCAATCCAATACAGAAGGTGAAACCTATGCTCCATTCCACCTCGATATAAAAAATACCAAGGCTACCTGGATGAGCTCGCTGCCGCACTCCTGGGCCAACCAGGTGAATGCCCGTAACGACGGTAAGTTTGACCAATGGCTTAATGTAAAGAAAAACAGCATTAGAGAATATCGCCATATGCCCTTAACGATGGGTTTCCACAACCGGGAGGACATTCCCTTTTATTATGCATTGGCAGATGCTTTTACGGTATGCGATCAAAATTTTTGTTCGTCATTAACAGGCACCAACCCAAACCGGCTTTACTTCTGGACAGGCACGGTAAGGGAAGAACAGCACGAAAACTCAAGGGCACATGTGTGGAACGAGGATATGGATTACGGCACATTGAATTGGACGACTTTTCCTGAACGACTGGAGCAGTTGGGTATATCATGGAAATGCTATCAAAACGAAGTAGCTATTGATACAGGTTTTGATGGTGAAGAGGATCCATGGCTGTCGAATTTCCAGGATAATCCATTGGAGTTTTTCGGTCAGTACAATATTCACTTGCACCCAAAACATCTCGAAGCTCTTGAAAAACGATCAACCCAGTTACCCGGTATGATCGATGAGCTGCAAAAAAAGATAGACGCCCTGCCTGCCGGTGATGCACATATCGATCATTTAAAGCATCAATTAAAAGATTTACAATCTTATCTCGACGGGGTTAAAAAAGAACGGGAAACTTATAAACCGGGGCAATTTGATAGTCTGTCCAATCATGAAAAAAGCCTTCACTGGAAAGCCTTTGACACCAATGTAAATGATCCAGACCACCGCCAGCTGGTTACCTTAAAATATGATGATAATGGTACGGAGCGCGAAATGCAGGTACCCAAGGGAGATGTATTGCACCAATTCAGGCAGGATGTTGCAGGTGGCAAGCTACCTACAGTATCCTGGGTTACTGCGCCTGAGCACTTCAGCGATCATCCAAGCTCGGCGTGGTATGGCGCCTGGTATGTGTCGGAAGTGCTGGACATTCTTACACAAAACCCTGAAGTTTGGAAAAAGACCATCTTCATATTGGCCTATGATGAGAACGACGGTTATTTTGACCATGTGCCCCCATTTGTAGCGCCACATTCCAACAGGCCTGCTACCGGGAAAGTTTCAAAAGGATTAGATACTCGTGTTGAATTTGTAACCCTTGAACAAGAGAAGGAAAGAAAGGGTTTTCCGGAGCATTTTTGGAAGGAAAGTTCCATTGGGTTGGGTTTCCGCGTTCCATTAGTGATCGCCTCACCTTGGAGCAAAGGCGGATATGTAAATTCAGAAGTTTTTGATCACACTTCAACATTACAATTTTTAGAACATTTTCTATCCAAAAAAACAGGAAAAAAGGTAGTCGAATCAAACATAAGCGACTGGAGGCGAACCGTTTGCGGCAATCTTACGTCGGTATTCCGCCCGTATAATGGTGAAAACATTGCAAATCCTGAATTTGTGAAGAAGGATCCCTTTGTTGAGGGCATACATAAGGCACAATTCAAAAAGCTGCCGTCAGATTATAAACTACTCACCAAAGAGGAAATTGATCTGATCAATCACGATCCTTATTCATCCCCCTATATGGCACGGCAGGAAAAGGGTATCCGCCCATCATGTGCTCTGTCGTATGAGCTTTATGCCGATGGTAAATTAAATACCGACAAGACAGCATTTGAAATAAAACTCGCAGCAAGTAATAAGGTTTTTGGCGGCAAAGCCGTGGGCGCACCTTTTAATGTTTATGCGCCGGGCAGCTATCTGCATCAAAAGGAAAACGGGCAAACTGCCTTTGAAAATGTGCGCACATGGGCCTATGGTTTAACCGCTGGCGATAATTTAACAGATAGCTGGCCACTGCATGAGTTTGAAGATAAAAACTACCACCTGCGTATTTATGGTCCGAATGGCTTTTTCCGCGAGTTTAAAGGAAATGCGGAAGACCCTAACGTAAACATCGAACTGAAATATCAAACAAGCCTCACCAACGGTAAAAACCTTACCGGGAATGCTGAAGTATCATTCACAAATTTAACTAACAAACCGCAGACTGTTGAAATTGTAGATCATGCCTATAAAACCAATAATCACAAGAAGGTTTTACCTGCATCCGGCAAATTAAACATGGTTTTAAATCTTGAAAAAAGTCATCATTGGTATGATTTCAGCGTAAAGATAACCGGTCATAATTCATTCGAAAAGAGATATGCCGGACGTGTTGAAACCGGAAGATCAGGCTATAGCGACCCGTTTATGGGCAAGGTTGTTTAGCATGAATCCCTCTATGGAACTCTGTGAATTTCTCTTAGTGTCCTCTGTGGTTAAAAATTAACCACAAAGAACACAAAGGTTTGCACAGAGAGACACAGAGTTGAAATGTTGATTACACGCCATATGTTGATAAATCATAACGTCAATATAAAATCCTTAATCAAACCTTAACATCCGCTTAATGGTTACCTAACTACATTTGCCTGATTAGGCAGGAGTTGATGAAAATACTATATGCTATACAGGGCACAGGAAACGGACATTTAAGCCGTTCGATGGATATTGTTCCGCTGCTGAAGCAAATGGCCGATGTGGATGTGCTGGTAAGCGGCACCCAGGGCGATCTTTCGTTGCCATTCCCTGTAAAATACAGGTTCAATGGATTTGGGTTCATATTCGGTAAATCAGGCGGGGTTGATCTCTGGAAATCCTTTTACAAATCAAGGTTCCGCAATTTTATAAAAGAGATCAATAAGGTTCCCGTTGAGGATTATGACCTCGTGATCAACGATTTTGAACCCGTTTCCGCATGGGCATGTTATTTAAAAAATAAATCGTGCATCGGCCTGAGTCACCAGGCTGCTGTGCTGTCTGAACATTCCCCGAAAACTGAGGATTTGGACGTAACGGGAAAGCTCATCCTTAAAAATTATGCCCCGGTAACAGAACAATATGGTTTTCATTTTGCCTCGTTTGACGACAAAATATTTACCCCGGTGATCCGCAAACAGGTACGGGAGCAAAAAATTGGATTTAAGGGCCATTATACAGTTTACCTGCCCGCTTATGATGATCAAAGACTTATCAAAAGGTTATCAGAATTTAAGGACGTGGAATGGGACGTGTTCTCCAAGCATAACAAAAGAGTGCTGACGCATAAAAATGTATCCATCCAGCCCATCGACAATGAAAAATTTATAAAAAGTATGGCCCTATCGGCAGGGGTGCTTTGCGGAGCCGGTTTTGAAACACCTGCTGAGGCTCTGTTTATGAAGAAGAAGCTGTTGGTGATACCGATGAAGAGCCAGTATGAGCAGCATTTGAATGCCGCGGCTTTGAAATGGATGGGGGTACCAGTAATTAAGAGCCTTAAGCCCAAGCACAATGAAACTATTCAAAACTGGATCGATAATGGAAAGGTAATTGAGGTTGATTATCCTGACAATACCAGGGAGATATTAGAATTGGTATTAAAGGAAAATTATCATCCTGCTCCCTCTTTCCTTCAAACTGCGAAGGTTTAATTTTTGTGTATATTCGACCTGATAATCCTAAAAGTATGGCACAAAAAGTAATCACGGTAAATATCAACGTTTATGAGCAAACCGTAACCAATCGCCATTCCGCATATGAGATAAATGAGGTCAACAAATTCCTGGATGAGGGATGGGTAATTAAACATCATATCGTGGGCTCCACTACGGCCACCAACTGGACAAATATTACCTTCATACTGGAAAAGCTATAGGCTGATTTTAAATAATGCCGGAATTATAGATATTTGGCCAATGATACCTGCCGTAAAAAAACTACCTGCTGCTATAGTTTGCTTATGTATTATTATAACCATTGCAGGCTTTTCATCTAAAACTCAGTCAACAAAGGCTTCAGCATCGGTCAGCGATAGTCTCGTTACCGTCCCCATTGGGGGCAACACCTGGAGGAATGAGAAAGATACCATAGGCGGCAATATCAGCAATGAAGGCATAGTTAATTGGACCGATCAGACCGTCAGCTTTACGTGTTATGTGAGATTAGGGCAAACAGGCAGTTTTAGATTATATCTTTACGGGGCGGTTCCTGCAGGCGAAAGTAAAGTAGCTGTGACAGCTTTAGGAGTTACTAAAGAAGTTTTTCTCAATCGTAGCTTAGCGGCAGATCACCTGGTTGGCGAGTGGCAGGTTACCGATACCGGCTACGTAGCCATTAAACTTATGGCCGTTTCAAAAACAGGCGGTGTTTTCGCAAACATCAGTAGTATTAAATTAGATGGTGATGCTATCGGCGATAAAACCAATTATGTAAAAAATAACGATGGTGATTTCTTTTACTGGGGGCGCCGAGGACCGTCGGTGCATTTAGGGTACTCAGTTCCAGATGGTGTAAACGCCGAGTGGTTCTACAACGAGGTGACAGTTCCCAAGGAAAATGATGTTACAGGTTCTTATTTTATGGCAGATGGCTTTGGCGAGGGTTATTTTGGCATGCAGGTAAATTCAGCTACAGAAAGGCATATTTTATTTTCTGTATGGAGCCCATTTAAGACTGATGATCCCAAATCCATCCCTGCCGATCAGAAGATAATTATGCTCAGAAAAGGGGCTAATGTTCATACGGGCGAATTCGGCAATGAGGGTTCGGGCGGGCAAAGCTATCTGAACTATAACTGGCAGGCTGGCAATACCTATAAGTTTTTGATGCATGCCAAACCCAATGGTCAAAACCGCACAGAATATACCGCTTATTTTTATGCCCCCGAGTTGAATAAATGGCAGCTTATCGCCAGCTTCAGTCGCCCTAATACCAACACTTACTTAAAGCATCTGCACTCGTTTCTCGAGAATTTCGAACCAGAACAGGGCACCATCACACGGAAAGTACTATTCAACAATCAATGGATATGCGATGCCACCGGCAAATGGACTGAGCTAACTAAAGCCCGCTTTACCGGGGATAATACGGCGATTAAAGGTTACCGTATGGATTATGCAGGGGGATTGTCAGACAGTTCATTTTACCTTCAAAACTGTGGCTTTTTTAATAAGTATACACTGCGTAATGTTTCCTTTGAGCGACCAGCCTCCGGTAAAAAACCCGACGTTGATTTGAATAAGCTGCCGTAAATAGTTGATCTGTATCCAATGTGTGCGTGCACACTGTTATTAACAACCTTAGTCTATCTACTTTAATACCACCTTGGTTGCGCCGTAGCCGAATTTATCCTTGTGCGCATCCATAAATGTTTGTATCCGGCTGTTGCCGCTTAAAGCCTTGTGTATCTCGTGTTTCAATATCCCGTTACCTACGCCATGTATAAACACGATATCCTGAAACCGGTGCACAATTGCAGCATCCAATGAAGACCGGAAATGATCCATTTGTATCTTTAACATCTCAGCGCTGTTCAAAAACTGATAATCATCCCGCAGCTTTTCGATATGAAGATCTACTTCTTTGGCAGGTTTTTCTACTATTGCCTTTTCTTCCGTTGGTTTGAAAAAGCTTTCCTTTAGCTTTTGAGCATCAATTATTAGTTCAGGTTCATCAAGTTGTATCAACCACCCTTGTTGATCCAATAAAGGCAGTTGCTTTTTAGTGCCCGAAAAATCCTTCGCCTTAAACTTTTCCTTCACTATTATGGGCGATGGGATAGGCGCATTTTGTTGCGTATAAAACAATGCCTGAAACTTAAACTCAGGCCAGAGCTGTAAATCGGCGAGTTGGGCCGAATATATTTTTACCGCAGTTTTTGGTGCGATGGTACCGGCATATTCACCTTTTAATTGTTGTTGCTTATCGGTTATTAACGTTGCCAGCAATTGAAAGGAGGTTTCATTAATGATATAAAAATGAACAACGGAGTTTGCTTTTGCATCATTCGCCATGCCCAGGTAAACTCCCCTGGTTTGAAAGGGTGTGTTATCTGCCTGTTTGTTAATTGTTTGCTCTGTTGTCGCCGAAGCAGGCTCAAAGCCATGTACTGTAGTAACTTTGCTGGCCAACACGGGTATTTCAAAATCATCCTCCCCAGTCACACCAATCATTTGGTCGTCAATTATCCGCGTAACGTATCCTTCCATTTTTTCATCCACAAACCGCACAAAATCGCCTAATTTATATTTCATTTTCTCTTAAGTATTTAAGTGCAAAGATACCGCATATAAGCTCCCCGGGTATTTATTTATCCTTATTAAAATCCAGGAATAAACTTTAATTCTCATTCCTTGTTATAGGTAAACAATTTACAAAAGCCATGACACTAACTCAATCTTTAACCAGTATAGACTTTAAGCAACTATTTATTCACCAATTGAACAGGGTAAACTGTACCAAGGGCTATTTGATCAGAAACCTCCCGCTGCTCGAGAAAATAGCCTCATTCAGAACCATGAAGCTGGCTATACAGGAAGATCTCGACGATGTAAAGAAACAACAGCTGCGTATCGATGAGATGTACAAACTCCTTGGTTCTAAAGCTTCAGACGAGGGCTGCGAGGTGGTCAAATCTGTAATTGAAGAGGCATTTAACCTTGGGAATGGTGCTGGCAAATCAACTATTGTAAATGATATGGACATCATCCTCTATGTACAGCTGATTGAAAATATCGAACTGACATCTTTCAGAATGTTAAAGCTTATCGCCGAATTCCTTGGTAATGATGAAATAACGCAAATGGTAACGGAATGCTTTGATGAGAATATTGATAACGACAGGCTCTTTACGCTGATATCAAAAGAATATCTTGCAAAAAAGGCAAACGAAACGAAATAAGAGTTAACGAAATTCCCATCTCGTATAAAAAAGAAAGCCGAACCTAAAAGGTCCGGCTTCAGAAAAGTTATTTAATACCCCTATTAAAATAACTACCCAAAGTAAAAGAAATATTGTCTTTAATGCAAATTTTGTAACCACTTATTTACAAATAATTGAAGATTTATTGCTTTTTTGGCCATTATAGATTGTTGATTTTAGCATATCAGCATTTGGAGAAATTGTCCTTAATTTGTCAAAAATCTTTCCATAAATGTTAAAAACCGCTACTTTATCAGCCCTGCTTGTGTTTGCTCTATTACAGGCAAATGCACAGGATTTGTATATGCCGCGTGACATCAAACGCGCCTACAAAAAAGAAACGAGATCACCGGACGGACGTCCCGGTAAAAATTACTGGCAAAATTTTGGCCGGTATAATATTACCATTACTGTCACACCACCCAGCCATGAGATAACCGGTACCGAACAAATTACCTACGTTAATAACAGTCCCGATACTTTACGGAGACTGAGCATGAAACTGATCTTAAATATCCACAGGCCAACAGCGGCCAGGTTTCCCGGCACCAGGGCAGATTATATTTCAGACGGTATACAAATCGACACATTTAAAGTTAATGGCGAGAAGAAAAACTGGAACAATAAAACTGCGGCAGCTACCAACCAGGCTATCGGCTTGACCAAACCATTGCTTCCAAAAGATTCTGTTAAGCTTGATATTACCTGGCACTATCAATTGGTAACAGGGCAGGGCCGCGAGGGTGTTATCGACTCAACCTCCTTTTACCTGGCTTATTTTTATCCAAGGGTATCGGTTTATGATGACTACAATGGATGGGACAGGCTTGATTTTATGGATTTCCTGGAGTTTTATAATGATTTTAATGACTATACCTTAAATGTAAAGGTTCCTAAAAACTTTATTGTTTGGGCAACCGGCACATTGCAAAATCCAACTCAAGTTTTACAACCTGAGTATGCCGGCAGGCTGCAAAAATCAATGACCAGCGATTCCACCATCCATATTGCCACCCCTGAGGATCTGGCTAAGAAAAGCATTACTGCACAAAATGAAATGAATACCTGGACCTGGAAGGCCGGCGATATTTCTGATATGGCGGTGGGTATAAGCGACCATTACGATTGGGACGCAGCAAGTGTAGTGGTTGATGATGCAACGGGCCGCCGTTCGAGCATGCAGGCCGCATTTCCTGATAAATCAGCCGATTTTCATCATTCGGTGCAATTTGGCCGAAATGCCTTAGGATGGTTTTCGCATAATTGGCCGGGAGTGCCTTATCCGTTCCCAAAAATGACCGCGTTCGAGGGCTTTGCCGATATGGAATATCCAATGATGGTAAATGACAGTCACCAGGGAGACCTGAAATTTGCCCAATTGGTGCAGGATCATGAAATAGCGCACACCTACTTCCCCTTCTACATGGGCATTAACGAAAGCCGCTATGGTTTTATGGACGAAGGATGGGCGACCACTTATGAGCTACTGATCGGCCGCACAGAAATGGGCACCAAAGCAGCAGAGGAAGCTTATAAACAATTCAGGATCAACGGATGGATACATGATCCGTCAACTTCTGAGGACCTGCCGATCATTATACCATCAAGCGAGCTGCATTATGCAAATGGCAATAATGAATATGGGAAGGCCTCTTTAAGTTACCTGGCACTGAAGGATTTGATTGGTGATGAGTTATTTAAAAAAGCATTACATAATTACATGAATAACTGGCATGGCAAACACCCTATTCCATGGGATTATTTTAATTCGATGAGCAGCGGCTCCGGCAAAAACCTGAATTGGTTCTTTAACAATTGGTTCTTTACCAACGGCTACGATGACCTTGCCCTCCAAAGTGTGACAAAAACAGCAGGAGGTTATAAAGTTGACATTCAAAATATTGGCGGTTTTGCTATTCCATTTGATATTAAAGTAACCTACGCCGATGGCAGCAATGCAAGCTTCCACCAAACACCTGCAGTATGGGAAAAGAATCAAAAGGAAATCACAGTAACCATAAAGGCAGGTAAATCAATCAAATCAGCCGAACTGGATAACGGTATTTATATGGATGCTGATCTGAGCAACAATAAATGGACTTCAAAGTAGAGATGCAAAATCTTGCATCTCATTGATCATACCTAAGAGAGACGCAAAATCTTGCGTCTCTACAAAATAAAAAAGGCCGCCGGTATCCGGTGGCCTTTTCTTTTTCAAGATGTGGTAACAGGATTACGCGTCCTGTATATTATCATTCAGATCGTTGGCGCTGCCTTTTACTCTTGATTTTGCATGCTCCACTACTTCCTTACCGGCATCAGCTACGTTATTCGCCCTTGATTTTACGCTATCAACAACGCCGTCCCTATATTCGGAAAGGTCGTTTACAGCACTTCTGAACTTTGACTTTGAGCGTTCTATGGCGCTGTTGCCATAATCACGCAGACTATTGGCTGTGGCTTCTGCCTTATCTCTTGCGGTACCGACCAGGTCATCTACATAATCGGCAATATCTCCGCGTAGTTCCGAACCGCTGCTGGGCGCAAGTAATATGCCTACTGCTGCACCAATTGCGGCTCCTGCTAAAAGTGCTACTATTATTTTTGCTTGGTCTTTCATATTCTTTGTCTTTTGGAGATTTAATTATAAAGTTCTAACAAATTATGCAGACTTGTGTTTTTTTATTAAAAATAAAAAAGTCCCGGCTTGTGGCCGGGACTAATACGATTGCTGGTATTATTTATAGTTAAATAACCTTTACATTTACCGCATTTAAGCCTTTACGTCCGTTTTCTACTTCGAACTCAACTTTATCGTTTTCACGAATTTCGTCGATCAGGCCTGATGAATGAACAAATACGTCCTGGCCACCAGCACTTGGTGTAATGAATCCAAAACCTTTTGTTTCATTGAAAAATTTTACTGTTCCTTCTTTTTGCATTATTTTATTTTTTAAAAGGCGCAAGGTAGGGATAATATTTCAAAATAATACCAAATTTATTTTCCGGTTCGTTTAGTGATCAATTATTTATAATAAACCTCGCTCCATTTCAATTCATTTTTCAATTGGCGAAGGTTGGTATCTTTCCCAATCAGCACGTATTCGATTCCGGCCATGTCAGCAAAATCCTCGAGGTGCTCACTGGTTAAATTCTGACTATAACAGGTATGATGTGCCCCCCCAGCCAATATCCAGGCAGCACAGCCGGTCTTTATGTCAGGGTATGGCTTCCATAATACCCTTGCCACAGGTAATTTAGGCAGATCATGCTGCGGCGCAACAGCCTCTACTTCATTTACCAGCAGCCTGAAACGGTTACCCATATCAACTATGGACGCGTTAAGCGCTGGGCCTGCGGCCACATTAAACACCAGGCGAACGGGATCGGCCTTTCCTCCAATTCCTAACGGATGTATCTCGCATTTCGGTTTCCCATCTGCAATGGATTCACATATCTCCAGCATGTGCGAGCCAAGCACCATCGGGTTTGCCGGGTCGAAGTGGTAAGTATAGTCCTCCATAAAGGCGTTTCCACCCTTTAATCCCGCACCCATTACCTTCATCATGCGCACCAGCGCGGCAGTCTTCCAGTCGCCCTCACCGGCGAAGCCATAGCCTTGCCCCATTAGGCGTTGGGCTGCTATACCTGGCAGCTGCGCCATTCCATGCAAATCTTCAAAAGTATCGGTAAAGCCTTTATAATTTCCGTCTTTTAAAAAAGCACTTATACCCAATTCAATTTTTGCCGCTTCGCGTAATGAATTATGTTGATCGCCACCCTTACGTAAAGATTGAACAACGGTGTAGCGGTCTTCATATTCCGAAGTCAGTGCATCTATCTCCTTGTCACTTCCCGCATTGATCACCTTAACCAGGTCGCCTACGCCATGTGTATTCACTGAATAGCCAAATTTAAGTTCCGCCTCTACTTTGTCCCCATCGGTAACCGCTACATAGCGCATATTATCGCCAAAGCGTACAAAGCGTGCTCCTTGCCAGTCATGCCATCCGGCTGCAGCCCGGCTCCAGGTATTGATCTGATCCAAAACCTCGTTATCCTGCCAATGGCCGACCACAACCTTCCTGCTCAAACGCATGCGGCTCATGATAAAACCAAACTCTCTGTCGCCATGGGCACTTTGGTTCAGGTTCATAAAGTCCATGTCGATACTATCCCAGGGAATATCGCGGTTAAACTGCGTGTGTAAATGCAGAATAGGTTTTTGCAATATCTTCAACCCGTTGATCCACATTTTGGCAGGCGAAAAGGTATGCATCCAGGCAATAATGCCGATGCAGTTTTTGGCTGAATTCACTTCCTGGCAAATACCATAAATTTCCTCCGGGGATTTTACAGTCGGCTTAAAAACTACCTTAACAGGTATTTGCTTTGCGGAATCAAGCGACTTGGCAATTTGCTGAGAATGTTCTGCAACCTGCCTCAAGGTATCCTCACCATATAAATTCTGGCTCCCTGTGATGAACCAAACTTCAAATTCTTTTAGATCGATCATTTATAATTATTGATTTATTGAATTACTGAATTATTGATTGAGACCGAAAGTCCGGAAGTTTTTTTGCTGCTTTCAGCTTTGGTCTTTATGCTTTTCGCTTCATTGCCCATAATACGAATCCGGCCCGTGCTTGCGTTCATAGTGTTTTTTTATTAGCGAGTCTTTCAAACGCCCGCAATCTGGGTTGATCTGTTCGGTTAATAAAGCCATTTGGGCTATCGATTCCAGCACGGCGCTGTTATAAACGGCCTTATCTGCCGTTTTTCCCCAGGTAAATGGTGCATGGTTTCCTATCAGCAACATTTCAACTTCATGATAATCCAGACCCCTATCCTTCAGGCAATTCAATATCTGGAATCCTGTCTGATATTCGTAATCTCCCTTAATCATCTCATCATCCATCGGCAAGGCACAAGGTACATCTACTGTTTTATGATCAGCATGCGTAGTACCATAAATCGGGATATCACGCTGGGCCTGCGCCCAGGAGGTTGCATAAGTGGAATGCGTATGGCAAATACCACCGATATCCGGGCAGTGCTTATATAAAACAGCATGGGTCTTAGTATCTGATGATGGCCTCAATTCACCCTCAACTGTATTTCCATCAAAGTCGACAATAACCATATTGGCAGGTGATAGGTTCTCATAAGGCACACCACTTGGTTTTATAGCGAAAACGCCCAAATTGCGATCAGCCTCGCTTACATTACCAAAGGTAAAGATCACCAGGTTTAATTTGGGCAATTTCATATTGGCAAGGTATGCCGCCTCGCGGATATGCTGATACTTACTCATTTCTCAAATATCTTTTTGTTCAATGTATCTGCCAAGATCGGCATATTTCTTAAATCGCTTTTGATATAAGGCCGCCTTTTGTTTATCGGGGAAATATTCCACATCAAAACCGCCGCCCATTGCCGCCATGGCTTCTTCCACATTTGGATAAATACCTGCGGCGGTGGCTGCAAACATCGCCGCTCCCAAAGCGCAGGTGTGCTCAAACTGATGGATACGGATAGGCATCTGCATCACATCGGCCATCATTTGCATAATATACGGCGATTTTTTGGCAACACCGCCAATACCTATCAACCCCTTTATGGGCACACCCTCACTGTTAAACCTGTCGACAATACTCTTCGCGACAAAACAGGTACTCCTTTGGCACTAACCCCCGGTTTTGAAAATAACCCAAACGCCATGTTTGTATTGTGGAAAGATCATACAGGAGTAGGTGAGGCCGGCGAGGTCAATGCACATGCTGAAAAATTTGATACTAATTACCTGCAATATGTGGGTGGCATTTATTCTTCCGAGTGGTTTTGGGCAAAGCTGCTGCATGTTTTAAGGGTAGATGAGCAGGTTCGCAAAGCCTGTCATTCATGGGTGGAACATTGTGATTGGGTGCCATTTTTATTAACT
>Ga0206930_1044_pt2 | contig 28633 bp, 21 predicted proteins | sample Alteio_BWOrgHeat_20_FD_152939 | JGI IMG/M metagenome (GOLD analysis project Ga0206930, IMG submission 152939) | Enriched cells from forest soil in Barre Woods Harvard Forest LTER site, Petersham, Massachusetts, United States -... | ecosystem: Environmental > Terrestrial > Soil > Temperate forest >... | reverse complement strand
CTTCACCCTTTCCACCTTAAGCGATATACTCGTTTTGCTAAGGGATGGGAGAGACGAGAATGCCTTGTTGTATTCCGTAAAGGAACTTCTTAATTCCGGAGTAAGCCTGGTTGATGTTTTCTGAATTTCTGCAATGATGAATTCCGAATCGAGTTTACTGTCCCATATCAAGTAATACATAGAATCCTGCACCAGGGTTTGAAGATCGTTTGTCGCCAACGTACCCGTCCTGATCAGTTGCAATAGCAGGTTCCAATAAGAAGTAAACAACTTATCAGGGATTTGTCCCGTGGCCGTCCGCGCTGTTATCCAGTATAGCATCCTTATCGTTTGTGCGCCTTCGTAAACTGCGCCTGAAGTACCGTTAGCGATCAGCAAGCTAAAAAGGTCGAAAGGAATAGTAGCCCTTAATATTTTGATTCTTTCTCCTGATAATGGTAAATTTTTTATGATCCGCCTTACTTCATCCGGCTGTATTTCCAACCCTATGACGATGAGTTCATTTAATCGGTATGCTTTGCCTTCACTACTGATAACAGCCCTGTTTTGTGTGAGGCATTGTTCAATCAGTGAAATTAATTTGCTGAAGGGTAGTTTATTCCCGCTTTTTAAGCTGTAAAGCTTGTCTTTTGCTTGCGGTATATACCCCTGGCCGGACTCTATTACTGCATCCCTTTTTTCACCAGGAAACCTGAACCAAACCGCATTATCAAAAGATCTCTTAAGGATTGCGCTGTTACCCCTGTGGTCCGAATAGTTCAATATACATTTCCAGTAAAGCTCATTCAAAACATGTCTGATACGATCCTTTGAAACGCCTGCCATGTAGGTGTTAAGTAACCGGATGTGCTTCGCGATCAGGTTATCCCTTAACCGCACGCCGCTTGTGAGCAGGTAATTCAATATCGCATTACTTTCGCTGTTTTTGAGTGCCCTGAGTTGAACAAAATGTTTGTCTGAAAAGTTAGCTGTTAACAATTTTCCTATCCTGTTCTGCTCGTTGGGCTTATTCATAAATTGCCTCACAGTTTCAACAACCGGGCGTTCCCTGTTAGCGGCAAGGCTTTGTTGTATCTTATTTATCAAACCAGTCGAAAGCCCAAGCACAGTCATTTTACCAGCTTCCGGGAGCGCTTTTATAAATAAATAAAATTGTTGCTCGTGCCTGGTAGGTATAGTTTGTTCCAGTCTTTTGAGAATGTACTCCAATAAAGTACCTGCTTTTAACTCTGACTGAAAAACAACCATGTGCAAACCGATACCAGGAAGCTTATTGTTCACCCACTTTGAAAATTCATTGTCCGGTCCTAACTCATTGATCCGCTGAATAGAAGATATGATCGATGATACTTCGTTTTTTGCATGTTTAACCAGCAGGTTTATTAAATGATTATCTAAAATATAGGGCATTACGCGCCGAAGACTTTCCTTATGCTGATAAGCGACGAATACCTCTAAGGCTGCGCCGGGACTATAACGGACATATTTTGCTGCCAGCTTCTGCAACAAAACAAATGATATTTTACCTACGGATCCAACCATTAGCTGTTCGTCCATAAGGCCCAATACTTCGTTCAGCCTTTGGGTTATAAATGTTGTTTTTTCCCTGGAAACTTCGTTGACAAAACAGTCGGTGAGGTGGGTATATACGTCGATCCCCGCCAGGGTTTTCGCAGAATGAGGCACTTCTGTATTGAGTAGTTTTTCCAGGATATAAAGCTTACTTACCTGTTTTTGCTTACTTATTTCCGCAATGATATAGTCCAAGTACTCAACACTGGTGAACGAAACATCTCTTTTACTGAGCATGAATTTTAATCCGGCTTCCCAGAGTAATTTAGCTTCAACTGAAAGGTTAAGTTCCTTGAAAAGCGTGTCAAGGAAATAAATACTTTCAGCGTAAATTATCGAGGTGTCAGCACAAAACGCCGAAAACAGTATTTCGAGTGAGGCATTATTTAATTCCGCAATAGCAGGTGATAATAGCCCCCCTTCACTTTCCAACGATATCAGCAACTCCCGAAATTTTTCCACATCCCTGCTGCCAAGACCAACTATTAGATCATTAAATTCCGCGTTTGAATATCCGCTGCCCAGGTGCAGGGGTTCAAGGAAATGATTTTTCAGGTTCATCCAAAGTGTAGCCTCACTTTCACCTGGCTGGAAGGTCTTCTGCGTAGTGGCGGTGCTTTCACTAACCACCGTTTTTAGTACGCGTATGATATCAGCCTTTATGGCGCGGCTTTGCTCCACTTTGCTTACTGCCTGTGCTATCATTGCCAAAAGCTGTTCATAGCTAATGTTGTAATGCCCGGCCATTTGCCTGATATTGCTTTTTACAAAAGCGATCTTGTTGAAAACCGGGCCACGTTCTGTCAACAAGTAATTAAGTATCCAAAACCAAAGGGACTTTTTGAAGTCAGATAAACCAGCCTGTACTATATTCTCTTGAGCTTGAATCTTCGTCAGCTCATCTGAAAATTCAATTATTTGTTCGTGATTATTGGGTTCGAGCCCTGCGATAATTTTTATGATATTACTTTCGCTGACCTGCCAGGCTATTCTCTTGCGGACATTCAGATGGGTTACACCTATCTCCCTGAGCATCGCGATAATTGCTTTATTTTCGTTCTGCAACAGATAAGCTATTATTTGATCAGCCGACTGCGCCCCAGGCTTTTTACTCCAGGGCAAAAGGCCGTATAGTAAAAAATGACTGACCATATAAACGAGCGACTCATTCTCATTGAATACCTCAATATGATTGCTGTTTTGGCTGGGATGCAGAATAAGTTGCTGCAATGTCTCGCTTAATTGTTGGTAAAATTTTACATTTAGTTCATGTTCAAGATCATTAAAGTCTATTGGGCCAAGATCAACCTCAAGTCTCTCTATTTGCCAAACCTGCCCTGATATGCATATTTTATCAAAAACATTTGCTACCTCTCCCGGCATTTTTATCCGGCTCCAGGCACTCAAACGGTCCTGCAACTCGCGCACTTTTTCTTTCCTGTCGAAAGAAGTATTCCAGGTCAGCTTTGAAATGTTATGGCTCGTTCTTTCAATCATTTAATTGGAGCATTAATATCATTTACCAGGTTCGCTAATTCCCATGTATGGTAATTTAATTCATGGCCGGTCAATTCATTGTAAGTATCATATACAAGTGCGTTATGCCAATTGGCAAACAACGGTATTAAGGTTTTCAACAGATCATACGGAATAAAAAGGCAGCCAAACGGCATTTGTACAGGAAATGATTCCTGCAGAAAAAGCTTTAACCGGCTTTGAAAGGCAGGGGTAACAAACTGTGGAACAAAATCAGGGAATATGAACAATGCCCTGTTAAAAAAAAGCGCGTCATTTTGAAACCTTAGATCAGGGCCGAATCCGACACTAAATTTTATCGTAACTGCAAAAGAAAAATCAGTACCGGGTATAGGGGCATAGCGATAATTTCTGTGTTCACCCGGATTCATATTTTCCAGTTTAAAATCTGATCCGCCGAGATTGATCGTACCATTCAAGGACCTGGTGATAAGATGGGGGTTGGTATTATCAATTAACCCCTGTGCGATCATCATTGCCTGCCCGTAATTGAGTTTTCCCGCTATATGCTGATATTCAATAGGCAATTCCGTTGTTCCCGGATCAAATTTAAAAATGATCTCAAAATCAGCATGTTGCAACAGAAGGTCCATTTCAATGAGGATGGATCCGCGACGCTCTGTGATCATCCACAAAGCAATCTCTTTCTTTTCGATATCTTCAGGTGTGAATTTCTGCTCGGGGTCTTTATCCTCGATGCCTTCAACAATGAGTGCTTGATATTGGGATTTTAACCCGAAAAGCATGTTTAATTTTAACTCAATTGCTGAATAGTCAATAAAGTCCTGCTCTGTTAATTTTTCTCTGTGATTTACTTTTGCCGAATTAAAAATAAAATCTTTTGAGTCGCCACCAAGGATATGATGTTGCATCTTTAACGGAACCTTCCTGATTTCATTGGCGATTTTATTAGCTCCGATATAGTTGTATGCCTTTTGACGAAAGTAGGAGAGGAGCCCCAGGTTTTGCAGATATAAACTCTTGAATATTACCTGGTCCTTTAGGCTGTCTCCAGAATATACCGAGCCCTTAATGGTCATATCTATTGTCAACGGCGATTCCCCATGCCTTGCCAGTAAATGATCAAGGATATTGTTTCGACGGATCAGGCTGTCTTTTTCTTCCTCCACAAATTTCATCAGGCCCCTGATGTAGGAATTATAAGGGTCGAGTTTATAGGCAACCCAGCTTTTTTCCTCAAGCTCTCTGTCTGATTCCAGTTCATTGCTGAATTTATAGATATCATTATCCTTCAAAAGCGGCCTGATATAAGGTATGTCGTATAGCGACTGATAAAAATAGGTTGGCGAAAATGTAAGATAGGGTACGGGATACTCAGGGTGGGCTTTCTCGAAGCTGTCCTTATAAGCATAAAATTCCTTTACGTCGGATGGCGTTCCGGTCATCGAATTTTTGAAGGAAAATAAGCCGCCTATGTTTGCCAGCTGTGAGAACTGGTTAGCTAAGACCTGGTCAAATAAGGTTAAATAACCTTTTAATTGCCGTGACTGCGCCATTTGAAAACTAGAAGCATTAGAGATGGTCGCATCGGGCCCTACAGCAAAAACCTCCGGGAAAGTATTTTGAATGGAATAATAAGTGTCAATATCCCGGTATTTACCCAGCGGAACCTCAGTCTGTACCTTAACCCCGGCCCCCATTTGGATATTACTGCTCACCAACTTGGATCTGGCAGGTGTTTTATCCAATTGGGTTATCGGCGGTGCAGCAAGCAATTTCAGACCATCAACCGGCTTTAATTCCTTTTTGCCCGGCCAGCTGATATTAAGCCCCTTTGTTCGCGACTCAGCAAGATTAATTACTATTATCTCATTTTCTTTAGATGATACTTGTTTACGTGAAGGTTCGATACCATCAAAATTCAGATCCGAAACCGATTTTACCCCAGGTACTTTAGTGATCAGGCTAGTCAATTCAATAATATTGAGATGGTCTTGCTTCTTTCCCAATCGGTCAGTCGCTATCCAGCCATTCTGAAGGAGTGGTCCATTAAATACCTCGTCAACTTCAAAGCCATTTTGCACTAACTCGTCGTAGCCTGATTGAACGACTGCAGGGAAAATATAATTTTGGATATTGGCATCTATGCCGGCCAAAACCATCTCAAGGACAGTCGCGCTTTCTATTTCAATTTCGCCTGTGAAAAAATGCGATGCTGCGATCAGGGGCAAAGGGGCCAGGAATATTTCGCCAAGGTTTCTTGATGAATTCAGGTAATAAAAGGCCGCTTCACATACCTTTTTAATTTCATTTTTCCCCGTTATTGTTTTATCGATCAGCAAATACACCTGGTATTTGTAACTGCTTTTTAAACCGTAGTCATTTTCAGCAGTGATAATTGCATTTTTTATCGATGGCAGCCCGTCAGCAAGATATTTGATATAGTCCTGCGCTGTTACCGGCGACGTGGTAAGGATATCTTCGGGCAAATAAAACTGATCTTTTAGCCTGAGCTCACCGTTTGGCAGAGTCAAAATATCTTCAACAGGGAAACTATTGCAATAGCCCAATTCGGTAAGTGCAAAACAAACCTGGTCCAATATGGTAACACCGGGATCGCTGGCGTTCAAATTGGTCCATTCGTTGCCTGTATACTCTTGTATATAGTCAAGCCCCTCCTTTCGCAATGATTTAAAATCCTCGCTTAAGGGCAGCTGATTATCGACTATAAAAGTAGGCGCACTCATTTTAGCTTTTAAATTTTATGTCGTGATCCATATATGAAACCAATAAATTATTTGCAGCAAATGGTGACACTGTAGGGTCGCCGGTTATACTGCTAATTAATGAACACATTAGTTTGTCAAGGGTCCAGGTTTGAAAAAGCACGCTAACTACGGCCGAAACACCCTCGATCGTATTTAATAGATTTGCCACTAACGTATTTGTGATCTCCTGACCAATAATTATTTGCTGACCGTTGCTGCTGATCCACGGCGATAAAAAGATATTTAAGGCTTGGCCAATGCTTTCGCTAATATCCAGCTCCTCAAAGCCGGGAGCGATACTTACCTCGGCAACTACCCTGACGTATTGAAATTCAAAATTTGATACCGAGATATCAGAAAATATGGAAGTCTTTGTCTTCAAAAAGGTGCTGACCTCTTCTGCGCAGCACGCCGTTACAAGTGGTAGGAAGGCTCCTGGATCGGTCCAGTTGCCATAAGCCTTTACCAAATATAGCCTGATGCTTTTTGACAGCCGGTCAAGTACTGGTTTGGAATAATAGACATCGTCAAATTCCTGTTTTATCAGGGTGGTATAATCCGCAGCGCTAACAGCCCTGTCTTTGGTCTTCAGCCTGTTGCTAACCCTTTGGGTCATTTCAGTATTGTTTTCTGCAGCCCTGCCGCCGAATGAAGGGAATGGCTGACTTGTAGATGTTATTTGAGGTATGGCTGTTTGAGGTTTGGTGATCTTGCCCGCATCCAGGGTCGTTGCTGTTGATGAAAATGCGCTTGCACGCTGGGCTGTAAAACCATTCGTATTAAAAAAAACGGTTTGAGAAAAAGAAGCAGGATTGTTTTTAACCGCGATGCAAAACCAATAATTATCACTTGGCATCGCGGGTCCATTACTTGCGATATCGTCCGGAACGTTTACTTTGATAATTCCCGAACAGCCAAAACCGTTTGTACTATCCGAAAGCAGCGGCAATTTTTTCCAGCCGTCTTTTCCGGTATAATAATACTCGATGTCCGTACCAGGAGCAGCACCTGTATAATTCCTGGCGAGTTCGAAATAAAGGTTAAGTGAGCTTGCCGGGAGCAAATTTTCAAAACCAAGAAATAAATAGCCGTCATAGTTAAGGGCTTCCCACAATGGAATACCCTTGGCTATGGTATCACTCGTTTGAGACTTACCTATGGTGTATATATAATTCGTGCTTTTTTTTGAATTATCATACACCTTGTAATTTTTAAACGGTGCATACAAAAAGCATTGGATCGGATAAGTTCCCTTTGACGCAGTATCAAAACAATACTTATGGGAAGCCTTATAGGTTGCGGTAAAATTATTCAAAAGAGGTGTGAAGGGAACATTTGCTGGAAGAATAAATTTGGGTATGCAAGGTTGTTTAGCAATGATCATCCCATTTTTAAGGGCTATGTCCGAAATTACTTTGGGGTATAATGTTGATCCAAATCCATACTCGGGTCCGCTAAGGGTTATCCGTAAAAACCCCCATTTGCTTACGTCCGTGAATTTGAGTGGCTCATTTTGTATGTCCGGATCAGCGTCTGATGGATTAGCTTCACTTATGGGAACAATGGGTTTCAACTCCCCACTATCAAAACTGTCATCCGCCAGAAACATCTTTGGGTAAATAAAGATACTTAAATCTGATAGCCCTAATATCTCCAGGTCCTTATCCTTGCCCTTGTGATAACACATGGTGAAAAGCTGTATATCTTTATCTGTAGGCTGCACAATATCCGAGGTAGTGGGGCGTGGGTCGCATTTCATCGGATTTGCCGGATCATAATATTTAAACATGTCAAACTTTTTCCATGTCCCATCCTGGAGCAAACCGAAATCTACTGTAAAAGAAGTATTATCAAATAGCGGGTCGCTTTCGTTATGCTTGCCTGTAAAAACCTGTTTAATTTTGGTCCATATGGTTTCCTTCGGCATTGAATACTCTTTGGTATATTTATCGTACTGGCTATAATAAGCTGCAAAATTTTCAGGCAAATTGTCCCAGTTCAGCTCAAGCGTTAATCTTTTGAATGGCTTGCTAAAGATCTCGTTACTGCCGATGATGAAACTATTGTTCACCAAAGGCATCGGTCCAAAAAGCGGGTAAGGCGTTTTGGTACTTAAGGCGCCACTATCACTGTAAAGGTCAAATGTTTTCATGCCCGAAACAGTCACCGCAATTGTTGCCGAAGTGAGGTAGGGTGGGGTTGGCAGTGCAAGTACCGTATTAAATTCGATCTTAAGCATAGGCCATGGGCTGTCGAGCCCATCAGGGTTTTTTGAAAACGATACAATTGGGGCAATTGAGGCATCTAAACTGATCAGAACAGTTACTTCTTTTTGGGGAACAATTTCTTTCAATGGAGGATCAACTTTCCCGGTAACTTTCACCCATGCACTGGCTGTGCTTAAATAATAGACTGCTGTGTCAAGTAACCGTGGATCGATTTCATTTTCAAAAACCATTGTTAATGAAATTTCCCTTATACCTTCCCGTAAAAAAAGCATAGGTGATGCAAGGGCAAACCCTGGCGTTACCAGTGACGCAGATGGTGAGGCCGATCCTCCGAAGGTTTCCCATGATTGTATTTTGCCGCTTTTGTCTTTTTGTATTATACCCGCCGGTGGTATGTTTTTTAAATAGAAAGGCGAAGGGGTAACGTCTGCGAGTGACCTGGAAAGTGTATATCCTCTGGCGATAACCGCTGGGTTAAGCTGCACAGTTTCCTGAGTGGAAAACCAGATCGGGTTTTTCTGTGCATCGTTGCCTGCACTGAACATGGTTCCACCCGGCAGGTTAAATGTCGACGTAGTCTTTGCCAGTTGCGAGCAAAGAAAAACCTCATCTGAAATGGCCTTTTTTTCTGTCTGCTTTAAAATGTCTTTATAATAAAAATCAAGGTGCTTTTGGGATATGCTGTTTAGCTTGTCCTGCTGTATTTTCAGAAGGTTTACAAACGTCCGCAGCAGGGTGATATCGGGATATCGGCTTTGCTGAGTTTTCACCCGCTCAAACTCACTGCCAGAATGGTTGATTATGGTATAAAAGAAACTGAACAGGTCATCGCCGGCTTTTATAATGGCATTCAACAGATCGTTATGCGTATTATCGATGATCGGGTGTTTTAAGCCTAGTATCTCCCAATAGGGGCTTCTGTCTTTATTTTGCATCCAAAGCTGTTCTTCGTAAGCGTCAAAAAAGTGAAATTTGTTATAGTTCACCGGATTAATTCCTTTGATCACCCGCGACAGGTACATGCCCTGTTGTAATGAAATAATTGCCCAGAAATATTTGCTGAAATTGGTTTTAATATTGTCAATGACGTAAGTCTTAAGGTCGTATTCATCATCTGTCCTTTGCATAAAATATACCCAGCGCTTGATGTAGACGAATATATCCGTTAGCTGATCGAACAAGCGATTAAAGGGATCGGCAATGTCGTGGTCGGGCGCTTTTGCTCTCAACAGTTTGTGCAATTTTTCAGCCGTTTTCATGTAAAGTGAATGGTGCTCTGAAAAACGCGTTTTGGATATGCTGGCCAAAAGAAATACAGGATCCTTGAGTAAAAAAGGCGACCAATCGCCACTTAGCGTATTATTACCGTTGTAGAAATTGATGAGTGTGGCGTAATCGCACAGGAAACTTAACCAGTCCTTTTCTGTGCGCCCGTCTATTAACGAGGGAGCCGGAACAAGGGACCGTTCGAGTGAAATTATACTGTTATACTGATCAATTGCATTCATATATTAGTGACTCAGATTTGTGCCCTCTTTTATGTGAAAAGGGAAAACATAATTGTGCCTGGTATTAGCCTGGTTATATATATATACCACGGTTATTTCTGTCAGCCCGTTTGACAGATCGACAAAATCTACGTTTACACTTACCACCGTTATCCTGGGCTCATTGTGGAGGAGGGAAACTTTTACCGCATCTATGATCTCTCCCTTCAATGTATCGTCCATCGTTCTGAAAAAGAACTGTTGCAAGCCTGATCCAAATTGCGGTTCCAGGCAACGTTCGCCCCTTCTCGTCATTAGTATGCTGTGGATAGAGTCGTTAACATTTTCGGCATACGCGCTCAGTTGCAACTGGTAATTGCCGGCCGAAAATGTAACCGGAAATGCCCAGCCTGAACCTAAATGGCTTGCCTGTTTGCTTATTTGATTATCCACCTATCATTACATTAAAAGCCCCTAACAGAATTTGTCCTCCATGTGCAGTTTGATCCCCCAGCCGGGCTGCAGGCATACCGCCTATCATAACCGTTGTTGACCCTTTGATGATCGAATCGGGAGGCCCGACGCAAACCAACATATCGCCAACCCGGGCAGCGGGCAGGCTGCCTATCAAAACGGTCGGTTGCCCCGGTCCAACGATCGGCCCTCCAACGTGGGGTATCGGTACCAGTGCAGGCGTCTGCATCGGGCACTCGTGGAAATCTGTAAGTCTTGCTGCTGGTGGCATATGTTTAAAATTTAGTTGATCATTATCATGGCGCTTTTCAGCGTCATTTCCATACCGCTGTTTATTTTAGCCGTTGCATTTCCTGCTGCCGAATACTCACTTTGGGCAGTTTCACTGATATTGATACCACTGGTAGCAACGTTACCTCCTGATGATTTTACATTTATACCCTGGTCGCCCGAAATACTGACATTCCCAGGTGCCTGGATGCTGACATCTTTTGCACTCTTGATGACGATCCCACTTGCCGACATCACAATACTGTTTTGATTATCATCCTGTATCGTGATCTTTTTATCCTTGTCGCTCAGGATGAACTGATTCTTATCAGGTGTTATAATAGTGAGCACTTTATTCTCGTCGTCAAATTGCATGGATATTCCCGACTTTGAAACTATCGCTTTTATGGTGTTTTTTTCGTTAGGTTCAAGCCCTTTATAAGGTTTATTGCTGGTGCCGCTATACATGCTGCCAAGGATAACAGGATACCGGGGATCCTCGTTCAGAAAGCCCAACACCACCTCATCTCCAACCTCGGGCAAAAAAAATGCGCCTGCTCCCGATGTTGAATAAAAATTGGCAAGTCTGGCCCATATGCCGGCGCCATTCTGATCAAACATCGGCACGTTAACCAGTATTCTGAATTGCGTGTCGGGGTCCTCATACATTTGTTTCACAGTTCCATTAAACAAACCCCGTGCACCGGGAAGTATTCCTGAGGCAGGTGGCGCAATTACGTCCGGTTCCTCAATAAACCATACAGGCGACAAGCCCACTGTTACTTCAGTGATCCAATTGCCATCTGAAAGATCATGAACAACCCCCGATATCAGGTAATCACCGTTAAACCTGTCGCCAAGCCCCTTTAATGTCATATACTTGCCGGGATCTACTGCGTTGTTCCCCATAAATCTTACCTCGCCACGTATTTTTGAAAATTCGCTTTTGATCAGCTGCGCTTTCGACCAATTGGTGAGATCTGTATTTTCAAGAGGGGCAGTAGTTTGCACCTGGTAATCGGCCAGGCCGATAACTTCAGATAACTTTTTTGATGAAAGATTTCCCGGCCCGGCATAACTGTTTGACGCCTCTTCGACAATGACCTTCTGTGTCTTGTAATCCCAGGTACTCGCTTTCACACTGCCCAATTGCGTGACAGCATTAAGGTCGGCGTTAATGCCAATCAGATTGTCACCATAGGTTACAGTAAAAGCAGAAGTGGTGTTTGCATCTGGTTTAAAAACGGAAACTTTATTGTTTAATGCCGTTACGATGAGCCCGTTCATTTCAGCCCGTTCCAGTACAAAATCCCAATCCGTTACATAGTACTGAACCTGTTCGGGCCAGGTTGTGGCTGTTGAAGTAACGTCTGCGGATAATCCTGAATAGGTGCCTATTATTGATGAAATAATATCGCTATCTGTTTGTTTGGAAAAGGTGAGGCATTTCCTGCCAACGATCATTTTTACTGCCTGATCACGGCATTCCACTTCTAATGAAGGGCCAATCAGGTCGTCAACCCGAATTGACTGGCCGGTGATGATGCCCTGGAAGATAACCACGTTCTTTAAGTCGTAACCAGCCTCAATGGTCACCTGCTGGCCGGGTACAAATGTGCCTGATGAACTGGCCTCAAACTTACCGGTGCTCGCATCGCCATCAAGGATGACGATCTTTGCTGTGGGGATGCCGTTAACTTTCTTTTCTACATGCACCGAAAGCACCCGCAATTCGTCAGGAATTATGCTGCCGCCAATTTTAACGTCAAATGTTGCTACATCTCCTATGTTAGTGCTGCTTGCCATTATGACGGTTGGATTATTGGTGGGAAAAGAAGTGTTTGTATACCGTCCATGTTCCTGAATTTGTTAAGGCCATTATATCGTGCCACCTGGATATAATAGGAATCATCATTCCATACATCCTGGCACAATTGGGGTAATGTCATGCCTTGCTGTACCGTTACCAGGTGTGTTATATCAGGCGAGGTTGCGTTATCCAGCTCATCAACTGTTTTTGGGGAAATATATTGGCTGAAATGAAGGGAAACCTTTGCCCTCAAGGGGCTTCCTGTGGGCTTAAAAAGTGAATAGGTAGTATCAAACGAAGTAAGTACCCCTTTGAAGATAATGTCCTTTCCCCATTGTACTTTTACAAAATTTGGGCGGTGTATTTTGCCGTTGTAATCATATACTGTTTGCTCCAGTAATTTTATTTCAGCGGTAAGGCTGAGCCGGTTGGGGTCGACAATGCCTGTGCAATCGATCACAATATCAAAATTCAATTTATCGCAGGGGGTGCTCTTGTATTTTTGGGAGGCCGAGCTGGTGTTTGGGGGTTGCTCTTCATTATATTCGATCGCCCGCTGCCAGGTGATCGATTCAGGATTGATCATAGCAGTATACTCCTGACCGCTAACGGGCTTCAGAAACTCTTCATCCGTATATCCTGTAATTTTGATCAACTGCAAAGCCATTGTTCACCGGTATTATCGTTTGTAACTATCTCTGTTCATATTTGCTGCTATCATCCTTTTACATTCATCAAGCAGCCTTTTTTTCATCAGAGTCAAATCTTTTTCCTTTACTCCGGGCTGAGTGTTCCTTCCTGTGCCGGATATCTCCGTCCTGATAATAAGTTCTCTGATCTCGACAGGCATGATGATCAAAATAAATTGTAAAAAAATGTCTTGTTCGATATCTCAAAATAGGTATATGCCAGCTCGATGGATTCTATGACCAGTTCACTTTCCTGCGATTTCAGGTCGGATATGGAATATTTTACCGGGTAGGCATTATGAAAAGTCCACATTTTAAGTATCGTTCCATCGGCTTGCAACAAACTGACCAAAACATCATGGACGGTAATTTTGCCGGCCAAGCTCTGATCGATACAATTGGCGCACCAGTTGACCAATGGCGAGCTTGTAGTAACAAGTGCTCGTTTTAAAACCAGGTTCTGGCTTGTTGCAACGGTTGGGAGCCTGTATTTAAAACGGTTCTCCCCGCCGCAAACAACCTCTTCGATCCCGAATTCTTTCGTCATACCTGAAACTTCCTGGAACGCTGCATCCTCTCCCTTAAACGAAAGCTGGAAGTAAAATCCTGCGGGATAATCAACTGCCATTGGTTACTATCAGTTGCTCGTGTGCAATTTCAAGTGTGTCAATTGCTACTTCATTACCATCTGATTTAAGATCGGTGCTGGTGATCTTGGTTGGCCAGGCATTAAGCAATTGCCATTGCATGGTTACTTTGCCCAACTGATCAAGCAGTTTGATCAAGACCGTGACCCGCGGAACAGTATTCATAGCAATTTGATTGCGCCAGTTCCAAAAGGTGTTGTCATTTACGAATACGCCCCGTTTCATAGTCACATTGCCGTATTTAACTATTCCAGGCATTTTTTCGGGTGAAAAAAGGGCGCTATTACTCTTGCGGTATTCAATTATCTGGTGTTCAACATCCATTCCCGAAACTTCCTGGAAGGCGATGTTTGTCATTGTAGTACCGATATCTACTACAAAATTAAACTTGGGCATGGGCCACGTAGAGCCTTCGGTACTGCCATTATCTGTTGCCATAATTGTATTTTTTTAGTGTAATTAATTGATGATTTTATATGATTAACTGGAAACAGCGGCCTGCTGCTGGAAGGTGAACACGATGAATTCTGCAGGCCTTACTACGCATACCTTTACGGTGATATTCATAAAACCAGCATTGATATCATCAGCTGTCATGGTTGTGCCTAAGCCGCATTGCACTGAATAAGCATCAGAAGGGGTAGCACCCATCAAACCACCTTCCTGCCATATCGTCATCAGGAAACTGCTTACCATGGCAATTACTGACTGCCAGGTGTTTTTATTATTGGGCTGGAACACATAAGGATGCGCCGCAAGTTTACATGACTGTTCAAGGAACGTCATCGTTCTCCTTACTGATAGGTATCTCCAATCATTGCTGTTGCCGTCAAGGGTTCTGGCGCCCCAAACCAGGATGCCTAAACCTGTGAAAGACCGGATAACATTAACGGACTTGCCTGATATAGCATCCACATTTAAATTCTGCTGCTGACTATCGTTCAGGTTTATTGGAAGCGATGATACGCCTACGATCGAGGTATTGGCCGGAGCTTCCCAAACGCCCGACTGGCCGTCAATAGTAGCCATAACACCTGCCATAGCACCGCTGGGAGGAAGAACATTTGCCCCTGAAAGGACATTATTTATCAGTTGAGTATACGTTGAGCTGGCTATAAGCAGTGCATTGTTATATTGCGATACGGTTAAAGCTGTAGGCGCGCTTTGAATATTGGCTAAAATACTGGCCGTAATGGTGTCGGGATTGTCGGCCGGACTCAAAAGCGGCGCAAGCATTTTTACATTGCCACCAAATAGGTTGGTATAATCAATATCAGCAGTACCCATAGTAGTTGTGCCAACAAAAGGATAATATGCTGCGCCATATTTGAGTGCCTGGGTACCGGTATTGCTTCTGAATGTAGCAATATCGGTGGTCCATGTGATCGGGTCGGGATTCCTGCCTCCTATCACATCAAAAACAGATATAGCGGTCATCGTCTCGGAACATTGAAGCAGCATTGTTTCCATCAATGTTCCATTATCAGCAACCGAAAGGAGTGTGGCTTCGGGGCATATATACATGGTAGGCTCCTGTTCGTTTATTAACAATGCCAGTCCGTTTGTCAGGTCGGTGCGTTGTACATTAGGGTTGATGATCTGAGCACCCGGTGTACCTGGTTTGCCGGATGGCGGCCCATAGCTACCCACGGAAACAATGTAAGCTTCGCCTCCGCCGTTTTGAAAGAACATCTTTACGCAATTATAAAGGTAATAAATGGTTGCAGGGTCAGGTACTATGGCATAATAGGTATTATCGATTACCATATAATCCTCATCTGCCGGCTGGCTTTTCTGTGGTACCAGGTAGTATTGCGGGCTGTACTGTTTTGCAGAGTCAGCTGGTGCCGCGGGATCGGGAAAACAATAGATCGCCTCAAATTCAGCGAATGTTGATACCTTCCACGGCACATTTGTGTACGATTTTCCTTCGTACACGGCCTGGGGCGTATAGCCTATAAAGGCCGGGACGGCGGTAGCCACTGCTACTACCGAGTTGGGGAAACCATTAATCTCATTTATGTATACCCCCGGAGTTTTGATGTTAGATTCAAGCATGATCTATTGTTTTTGTTTTGTTTATACTATACATATACATACATAGGCGATACTACCATATTATCCTCTGCACCCGTGTTTACCCCCGACCGGCGGGGATCGGGGCTTGGCAGGCCTTTGAAGATTACTTTTGGTGAAGATGATGCACCTGTTTGACGAACAGGTTTATTAACGAGGTCGAACTTGTATTTTGGAACTTCACTTAAGGATAAAAGGTTATCTCCCGAAGTAAATAACATGGCCTGTTGTCCATTGCCTACCGTCACACTGCTGGGCCCGTCAAAACTGACCGGAGTTTTTCCGGATATGGCAGGATTTTCCAACTGAACCGCGCTTTTATTAATAACAAAGTACTGCCATTGGGTGGAGCGCGCCTTATAGTTAATGGCGTACTGCGTATACCCCTTAATGATATCGTCAAAATAAATTGTTATAGTACCAAGGTAAGGGGCGCTGGTACACGGCGTCATGTTTACATTTAGTTGAATAGCTGGTCCCAGGCGGGTATTAGCCTTGTTATGGCTGTCATATGCCAGCTGGCTAAGTTGACCCATTGGCAGATCAGTAAAAAGGGTAAAAGCAGGTGTACTGGTTTCAATTTCAAAATCAAAAAAAAGTATAGCCTGTTGCACCAGCAACATAAGTTAAGAATGCCGGAATTGGAGTGTTTGTGTTTATATAAAGATCGAAGCCGTTAACGCTGGTGTTTTGCTTTAGCTCAAATCTTTTTAGCAACGCCCGGGTAACCGGCCCGTGATTAAATTGCAGACAGGTGCAAATATCCTGTTCAAAATAAGTATGCGATACCGTGAGGCTCAGTGCCATTTGAAAATTGCTCCCGATCATGCTGTTAAGAGGTTTGAAGTGTTAGAAATAGCAGGTAAGTATGCGTCAGCCTCGTTGCCCTGGATGGTTAATAACCTCATTTTGTATATAACTGAAGGAACATATTTGGCACCCATTGAGGTCCATAATCCCTGCATCTGCACGTAGTTTATCTTTTCAATTTCAAACTCCAGTTTATTGATGCCAGCTGGAATATTTGAAAAATTGCCGGCCTCGATACGGGGGTGCACCTGGAAAAACACAAGTATCTCGTTCAAAAACCGCAATGTTTCCAGGTAATCATCAAAATTTGAACTGATCAGAATGTCAATATTAAACCTGTCGTATGGACTAACATCTGAATAATTGTTACTGTCGAGTTTTTTACTCCAGTTGTAAAATGCCTGGTTAGTTTCCTTTTCTATATTGATCATGGACACGACAATTTTATTCTGATTTGTTTGGGGAACTGCCCCATTGCTTTCAATCAAATTGTTTAACAGCACCTTGCTTTCGTCCAGGCCAAATCTGTTCTTCACAAACTGGTCGAGGATATCAGCAACAAATTGAAGCGCTTGGTTTAACATATTATAGTCTTTGATCCAGGTATTTTGGTGGCTTACAGTAGTATAAGCTTAGCCTCTGCAGCGTGTTATGTAAAAGTAGATAGAAGGGCAAACCAAACCTAAATCCCGCCATATACGTTTCGTATACACCGGCTTGATTTTTTCCAGGTGGCGTAGACAAATCATATACAATTATATTCGGCACAGCATCAGCTGAGTGAATAGCACTAAGAGATAGCCACAAAAGCAAGGCATTCTGTTGGGGGAAGCACGGAAAAGCGTTTTTGAAAAGTGAATGGCTACTCGTAAACTGACCGCAAGTAGCTTCTTAGGTCCTGGTTTTTTGAGAGTGATAATTTCTTCTTCAAACGGTACTTGTGGGTACGTACACTCTCCTGGTTAATGCCCAAAAGGTTGCAGATATCATCGTTTGACATGTTCATTTTCAGATAACAGCAGTATTTTAGGTCTATTGTAGTTAGTTGAGGATATTTCTGTGCCAGATTCAGCAAAAAAATGCGGGTCCGTTTGCTCAAAATATAGCTTGAAATCCTGCCAAAGTTTTTGGTCATTTGACGATGCCTTGATAGCATTTACTATTGAAGTAAGCTCCAGGCGAACAGGATCATCTACCCGCGGATAGAGCTCGGCTATGCGATCTTTTATTTTTAAAAGCACCTCTACTTTTTGATCCAGCTCCAAAATGTAACGACTTAAATTCCTGGTATCGCTGGTATGATTCTGCTGAACAGCAATCTCGGCAAAGCTACTTTGTATGCCGCTTTTTGCTGATCCGTTCCTCAGCAAAAAAATAGAATTCATTCTCGAACTGAGATAGCCGGCTTTGCTCACCTGTGTGAGTGGAAAAGTAAAAACAATGCAATTGGCGTTCCAGCTTAACTCATCGGCTTCGGAATTGCGGGTGAGGCAAAGCCTGGGCACTGTATTTTTTTTAACGAAAGAATTGAAATTATTTAAGGCCAGCTGATTATTTCTGAAACACAAGATCACGAGATCGGGATCCAGCGATCCGGCAATAGCCATCAGGTCTGAACTCCTGCTTGCAGATACAATATTAGGAGTGAAAAGCGTAGTTCCCTTAATAGCATTCAATATGACTGACAGGCTCACTGTGTTGTCACATCCGATTACTATGAACTTTTCAGGAATCATTTAATAGGTCAGGTTGAATCTTGTTGCTTCGGCTGTTTTCTCTAATTACTTATATTCTAAATTGACGCAATTTGAAAGCGCCAGTATTATCGATGATCGGATACGCCTCATGTATAAAAGGCAAAAGTTCAAAAGGCTCCTGTGCCGCACTAAAACTCAGATTTAAAATATCATGGCCAGGAAGGATAGAAATATTTATTACAAAAACGCATTTTACAATATCATTTTTGATGTTGTAAAGCGTCTTTTAAAAATCCGCACAATAATTATGGATAAATAGGGATTAACCACGAATATTTAATTGCATCACCAACAGATCAGTACACTGGCCAAGCCTGCCCAATCTTTATGTAATTTATCAAACCTGCAATTATTTAAACGAGTGCCTAAAGTACGAATAATATAAGGGGGTTGTCAACCCGTGTTTTCACGGTATTTTCACATATTTTGCTTAACCTCAAAACCTTGTTATGGAGGATAGTGTTATATCTAATACCGTTCAATTGCGCACTTGCATTTTTGTTATTGTTCAAACAAATTTGGCGACTCCACAAACAAAAATACCGGCTATTGCGGGCATTAATAAAACTGGCGGGGATCAAGGGAGCCAGTTAGAACACCTCGTTGCAATTTTAAGGGTTATTCGGGAAATCTATAAGAAGAAATAAAGGGTAATTTTCGTGACGGGCCTGTCATTTCTCGTTCCATTTAAGGCGCAATAAATTAAATGAGTATAAAGCAAGTTTAGCACAACGAAAGGTATACCCTTCTGCTTAGGAGCACAAGCGTATAACTGAAGCCGACCAGGCCACTTTGGAACAGAACGGTTTGCATTGCAAGGGAGCCAACCTGCACACTATGTTTCGCCAAAGTATAGCTAATCAACGTAAACAGGTAAGCGCCGCACCGGTAAGCATCCAGCTTATAATATGAGTTGACCGGTTTTTCAAAAACAACATAAAGCAATACAATAACAACCAATTCCCTGGTAAACAGGCAAATTAAAAATACCCATTTCCCCGAAGGATTCACCATAAAAAGCACGGTTGAAGACACCATTAGCTTGATTAATTTCAGGCCAGACCACAAGCAAAAGCTTACATCCACGCTACTAACGACCAATTTAAGAAACCGGCCATAACTAACTGCTTTAAAAACGAAAGTCAACAATTTGGATAATATTGCGGAGATCATTTGGATTGGTATTGATTTAAAAATGATCAGGCGGCCAGGCTCGCCTGATCCGTTAACTTAATTTAAAGCTGTTATCCATTCATCAGTGGTCAGCACTTCACCAGAAAAAGGGAACACTTTTTTAATTAAAAAATCATGTACCTCCGGTTCCGGATCAGCACAAGCATCGGAAAGGACGGTCATGTGGTAATCCCGGTCAGCTGCCTCCCTTAAGGTACTGAGTACAACCCCGGTCGTCGAAAATCCTGATAATACCAATGATTCGGCTTTATGGGCGCGGAGAATGATCTCCAGGTCACTGCCGGCAAAAGCGCTTACCCGTTTCTTGTGGACGATAATATCAGTTGGCAGCGGTTCGACAGCCTGGTGTACGGATGTGCCTTCATGGGAGTGGGTGAACATCACCTTCCCTTCTTTAATAGCTCCAAAGCGCACATGTGCTGGATGGATTTCGGGATGACCCTCGCGAAAAGCCAGCGTTACATAAACTACTGTTACGCCTGCTTTTCGGGCGGAAGCAATTGCTTTTTCGATTTTCGTTAATAATGGTTCAGGATCGGGCAGGTAGCCCATCATCGCTTTTTGGATATCCATCACCAGGAGGATTGTTTTACTGTTTTTTGAATTATTCATCTTGATTATAAATTAAATTATATGGTTACTTCTAGATCGATCTCTATTTTCCGTCGCTTGAAAAACAGGGGCAGCAGGAACACGACGATCAGGACGCAGGCGATCAGCGAAAAGACCGCCAGCGAATGCAGGCCTGCATCGGTAGCCCCGGCTTTAAACTGGTGCTTCAGGCTGGAACCGGCCAGGATGGCACCGATATAGCTCACCGTACGAAACAAGCCAAAGCATACGCCTACCTGGTCGTCCGGGGCTTCGGCATATAAGGTTGCCTGGTTGGATACGGTAAGAATCCCTAAAGCTGCCCCTATGATTATTGTGATACTCACAATAAAATACACCGGCGAGGTGCTATTTAACAGGAAGATGCCTGCGGTTGCCACAATAATGCAAAGCACACCTGTGCTTAACAGGAGCTTGTAATTTTTATTTTTTGCGATTATCAAACTCAGCGCCATTGCGGTCAGCGAGAAGGGCAACATGATCAGCCCGACGCTTGAAGGCTTGATATGTTTGGACTGCTCCATCCATTGTGGCAGGCCGTAGAGCACCAGGTAAATGATAAAGCTGATGCCGATCTGCCGCAGGAAGGTTGTATTTAAAAGCAAATTCAGGCTCAATATTTTGATATCGATAAAGGGTTTAGGATGCCGGAGCTCAACAACTACTAATAAGATCAAAAGGATAACAGCAGCCGGGATTTTTAGGTACAAATAGGTTGGATAAAGGAGTGCCATTAAAAAAACGAACAGGAAGGCGCAAAAGATCAGCAGGCCTAAAGGGTCAAGGTCTTTAAAGACTTGCAGGGCAGTTTTGTTTCGTTGAGCTTTTACCACCTTAACTTCATTTTTATTTTTGACCGACAGCAACAGGCCGATTAGCACCAACGGTATATTGATAAAAAAGATGCCTTTCCAGCCAAAGCTTTCCAGCAGGATACCCCCGAGGAACGGCCCGAAAACCAGCGAAACCTGGCTCGCTATAGCGATAATACTTAATGTAAGGCCTGGCACATCCATGTTCAATGCTTTATAGCGTTGCTTGATCAGTGTCATTGAGGATGGATAAGCTGCCGAACTGCCCAAGCCTAACAGCATGCGCGATACAATCAGCCAGCCAAAGCTTTGCGCACATACACCCACAATACCGGATAACAAGATCAGCAGGAAACCAAACAGATTTATCTTACCGGGATTGAATACATCGCCAAGGCGGCCCATTAAAGGCTGGCCGATGGCCGAAGTAAAGTAAAGCGGGATGATGAGTAGCGCACCTGCCCCAGGCTCCTGTTTAAAGGCCATGACGATGGCCAGCACCGCAGTAGCCAGCATGGTTGAGTTCAGTGGGTTAAGCATATTGCCCAATACCAGTGGTGCCAGAAACCTGGCCAATCCCTTATCTATTTTGTTGTTAATATTATCAAAATCACTTTACAAAGTTACTTTGATATTTTTAATTATCAAAGTAACTTTGGTAATTATTTATTATCTTTATGTCTCACTAAATAAAAACAATGGTTACTGAACAAGATAAAGAAGTAGCGCACAGCATCCGCGACCTGGTTACACGAATGAACAGGAGGCTCAGGAAGCAGTTCAGCAATCCCGAACAGCTATCGGTTGCCGAACTCAATGTCATACAATTACTTATCGATAGCAAGCAATTACTACCGTCAGAGCTTTGCGCGCAGCTGAACCTATCATCACAATATGTATCGCAGGTACTGAACAGGCTTACGGAACTGGGCTATATCTCCCGGGAGTCCGTGCCGTCGGATAAAAGGAAATCCTACGCGGTAATGACCGCAAAAGGGTACAAGTGGTTAGCGGATAGCCGTGAAGAAAGGGAGGAATGGCTGGCTATGGCAATCTCAAAACAATATTCGGCTGCCGATAAATCTCTTATTCAAAAAGTGGTAGCGCTACTAGCGGTATTACCTGAACTATAAGCGGATAGTTACCTGATTTACACGAGCTAACTTGTTGATTAATAATAATATATAAAAAAAGCGAAAAGGTGTTCTAAAAAGATCACTTTTTCGCTTTCAGCGGAGAGGGAGGGATTTGTAACGCCCCTAATTTTCTCTTCTATTTTGATATTTTAAGGGTTTTCAATTCTTGACTCACCGAATTACTCACCACTTTAATTTGCTTTGGTATAGCTGCAAATGCTATATCACAAAAATAGTAAATTGCTTTCAAAACAATAAATTTATTAAAAAAAATCTTACTAACGAAACGCCTAAAATACCTGCAGTACAGGTTAACTAACTTAGAAAACAATTGGTTTAATACAATTTAAATACTACTCTGTTTCTTCTTGGTAAGATTTAGGATTTCAATTTTTGCCGATTGTGTCCGGTTTATAATTGTATCGATTTCCGCATATGTAAACCATTTGAAATTTGGACTATCTCGATATTCCATTAATCCAATTGCATAACTGTATTCAAGTTTATTGCTTGCCTGTATCGTAGGGAAATGGGCAAATTGATTCCTTATTGAATTGAGATATGTCAATTCGTCCATCAACCTTTTATGTGGATGACCCTCCCTCTTTGAAGGCTCAAAGCCTTCTTCAATTGCTCGGTTTAACAAAATAGTTTTTACAGATGTTCTTTTGTTTTCAAACGTCATTCTGTCAAAAATTATATTTTGCATCTTTCGTCTATCGGCACTGTCGGCAGAAAATTCAGCAGCTATCAAAGTTTCAATGTTCTTTTCAAACATAGCAAAGTGTGCAATTATTTTGCCCCTTACAAGATAAGTACGCTCTTCGTAATTCGGTTCAAAACAATCTGGGTCAAAATCTTCTATTCGTGCCATATATAATTTGTAAGCTGTCTCTTCGATCCGCCTAGTTATCAATGTACTTATTCCCTGCTATACTTCCAAGTAATTAATATGCTAAATCTAATTATTTACCTTTGGTAATGCTTGATATAATTCGTCCATCATAAAAAAAATAATAGTAAGCAAATCTGGAATTAACGCGTGCCTTAAATCATATAAATGTCTAATTATACTTTTTCATCCATTAACGATAAGGAATTTGAATTACTTGTGCTTGACCTGTTAAATGCCAAGTTCAACTTGAATTTGCAAGCCTTCAAATTAGGACCGGACCAGGGAATTGATCTAAGATATTCTTCAGCAGAAAATAACAATCAAATTGTTGTTCAGGCCAAACATTATATCGGTTCCGGGTATTCAAAATTAAAAAAAATATTTATTAAGGAGGAACTAAAAAAAGTAAAGGCTTTAAATCCGCAACGCTATATTATAGCAACTTCACTTTCTTTGTCAGCGAAGCAAAAGGACGAATTAAAAGATATGTTATCGCCTTACGTGTTGTCGTCCAATGACGTGATCGGTCAAAATGATTTAAATACTTATTTGCGGGAATTTCCAGAAATCGAAAAAAAGCAATTTAAACTGTGGTTTTCCAGCGTATCGATGCTGAACGCCATTTTGAGCAATGCTATTGAAGGCAGGACGAGGGCATACCTCGAAAAGCTAAAATCAAAGATCGGCTTATATGTAGTCACCAAAAATTTGGATAAAGCGAATAAGCTGCTTGATACAAATAAATTGCTACTCATTACTGGGCAACCCGGCCTGGGTAAAACTACATTAGCGGATGCGATCGTTTTAGAAAGAGCAAAAAACGGTTTTCAAATCTATAAAGTGTTTAATATAAAAGAAGCCGAAGATATAATTAGTCCCAATGATGAGACTAAACAGCTTTTCTATTTCGATGATTTTCTGGGGGAGACCTATTATGAAATATTATCAGCAGGCCAGGCGGAGACCCAAATTACCCAATTTGTCGACCGGATCAGGACCACGCCTAATAAATACTTAATGCTGACCACGAGAACGGTTATCTTAAACCAGGCCGATGACAAATCTGAAAAGATCAATCGTAGTCAACTGTTGAACCAACAATATGAAATTCGCCTGAGCGATTATACCAAATTTGAAAAAGCGGAAATTTTGTATAATCATCTTTATTTTTACAAAGTTAGAAAAGACCTTTTTAATTGTATTATACAAGGCAAATTCTACCGGACAATCATCGATCACGAGAATTACACCCCCAGGACTATTGAATTTTTAACTGACCCTTCCAAAATTGATGGTCTTACACCGCAGGAATATCGTGATTATATTACCGTTAGTTTAGACAATCCTTCCGAAATCTGGAGCCGGTCTTTTCGAAACCAGATTAATTATTTTGATCAGCGGTTATTGATCACATTATTTACGTTTCGGGGAGAAGTTGGTGAAAATGCCTTGTTAAAAGCTTTTGAATCAAGGCTTCAATATGAAAAAATTGCCCACAACCAGATTATTAAAGCCGACCAATTCCGGGAGTCCGCTAAAATTCTCTTGAACGGTTTTATCGTTAGCATATTTGATTCAGAAAATGAAGAGCGCATCTACTCCTTTATAAATCCATCGTTAACTGATTTTTTCAAAGGATATATAAAGGAGTCATTTCAGGAAAGAAAGGCGATAACTAAAAGTATTGTCTATCTTGAACAGCTCAGGCACTTTGACCCTGAGCGTTCCATTATTCCCTTTGAAAGTGAGCTTCAATTAATTATCCAGGAAAAAATTATAATGGATGAACTGGACTCTTTATATAAATACAAACAATTTCGTATGCAAGGTTCCATACTTCAAACGATCAGAAAGTATAGTGAGGATATAGATATCGACAATCTTTTTATTGAAAAAATGGAATCTCTGGATTTTACGAACTCCTGGTGGATAAGGGAACAGCTTATGTATTGTTTACTTCATCCTAAAAACTCGGAAATAATAACAGCTTATCTAAAAACAAATTTCGAAAAGATTATAGAATCTCTTATCAAATCAATTGATGAACCCGATATGGCCAGAAAATTACCGGAGATATTCGAAAAGTATAACCAGGACTATAATCTTTATTTGGAGGAGGATGAAAATAAGGAGGCTTTGTCTGATATGATCTTGAAATCAGCTAATTACAATTATAGAATTCAAAAAAGTATGTTGGAAGGAAGAGCCTTGAATTTATTTGAAGTAGATGCTGCGTATTTAAGGATCCATCAAGCCGACGAAGAACTAAAAAAATCCTTGTTGCCGGAGACTGAAATAGAAATACCATTTGAGAGGCAGATAGACCGCGAATTTTGGGAGACAAAGATTAAGCGAAATGATGTACTGGAGAAGGAAAAATTAAAGAACGCTAAAAAACTTAGACATTACTACAAAAACTCCAAGTTAACCGCTCAAACGGAGGGAAAAGCGATTGATGACTTGTTTTACAAAGCGGATTTCACAAAAGTCATCCAAGATGAAGCCAGTGTGTTTGATGAGCCACCATTTTAATAAAAATGTTAACTATCGTAGTTTATTACTTTACTGATAAATGACTGTGCGTCATCTTCCTGAATATCCATATTGGAAACAATAGCGGTAAGCCTCGCTTGCAAGTCTTCAGTCGACAAAAGCTGTTGATCGTTTATAACACCTAGTCCGTTGAAATATTGTTCCAGCGTTTTTAATTTCGTCTGCAAGAAGCCCTGGACTTCTTTCGCTCCCAATGCCGAAAGCAAACGTTGAGGATCGCCATTCAGCTCCCGTAGCTTTTCGCTAACTTGATCAATAAAGGTTCCGGATACAGCACCTGATTGTATCAATACCTGCCTGTCAATCGGTTTCGGTCGTCCCTTGCGGTAAAGGTCCAAATAGGATTCCAGCAATCTAACCTTTAGTTGCACGGCAGTCCATAAACTTTCATCCATTCCCGTGAGTTGTCCCTGATACTGGATAAACCCTTTTAACTGACCATAAGTGCTAATACGCTTTAACAGGCAGGCATATAGCAACTGTTGATTATCTAAAAGGTACCACAGGTGTAATTGTTGCGGTTCTTCCGTAAGCAGATTAAACCGGGGCACTTTGAGCAACTTCCGATACTCATCGGGTGTTGAATCGCCGGGACCTGGTATGTCGGTCACTTTAAACCCTGACAATAACGGAGCTTTGTCCAACCGATAATCCGCTTTTTCATTGTGCTGTCCATCCAGTGTATATATTTTAATATCCAATTCGGGATCAATGGCCTTTAAGGCTTTCCATTTATCAATCTCATCAGCCTGCGCCGTAAAATAAAATATTTGGCGTCCGTCCTTACTAACTTCCGCCAATGCGCTGATGATTTCATGGGCACGCAGGTCGTCGCTGTTAGCCAGCACTTCGTCTGCAAGAATTGGTAATTTTAGGTTTTGTTCCTGCATTTCTATAAATGCCAGGCGAACGGCCAGCAATAACTGAATACGTGTGCCGGTCGACAACTGCGAAAGCTCCAGCCAATTCTTATAGACCGTATCATAAGCCCGGAAACCCGGCGCTGCTGCATCTTCCACCGTCAAGTGATAACGCCCGTTGGTAATCCTGCTGAACAGGCGGTTGGCCTTGCCGAATATTCCTGCGGTATTCTGTTCCCGGTAAGTCTCTTTTAACAAACTCACCACCAGGTCACCCGTTACAGAAGCCAGATTATTTTGATACACTTGTTCAAGACCACTTAGTGAAGTTTCCTTGACCGACAGCGCCTCCTCCATCGCAGTCCCTTCCTTTTCGTGTTCAATATCTCTCTCGATCTCAATGATTTGTTTATTTAATTCGTCCAGTTTATCTGCTTGATGCTTAAATGCTGCGCATTTTACCCTTGCTTCATCGAGCGTTAATGTGTCGAATTCCGATTCTATGACAGTGAACAGTTGATGCGTTTTTAACGCGTGATTTCGATCAAGTTGCAGTACCCCGGCATCCTGGTGATCTTTATGTAGCTGCCGAAAAGCACCCAACTGCTGATTCCAGCCCCATATCGTTTCCTTTTGGTCAGTATTCAATTCCAATTTTTCATATATTGCTGCCAACTCAGCAGAGAGTTTTTTGCCGGTGTCTTTCTTATCTTCCCATTGCATATTAAGTTGTCCGACTGCTTCCGAAAGTGTCCAGCGCTCCGTTTCATCTATCTGTAATTTTCGATGCAGGCCTTTAGCTTCAGCGCCATCTCCAACTTCGGATGCTATATTCTTAACCAAAAGATTAATAGCCGCTAGTAAAGCTTCTCTTTGGCTTAAAGCCTCTTCTTTTTGTTTTTCAAATGCTTTCAATTCCGAGAATTGTTGCTGCCAGGTCTGTAAATTGGTCAGAAACCAGTAAAGCCCGGAGTAATCTTTCAGTTCATTTTCCGAAAGCATGGGGATAACGCCAATCTCTTTCAGCCAGGAATCTCGCTGTTCATCCATTTTATCCAGCCTGGGAACAAGAGCGACCAATGCATCTTCCTGTATTTTCAACTGGATGGCCAATAAATTTAACCGCTTTGCTTCTTGCGAGGCAATATTCAGTTCATCTAAGCGCGCGGCAACGCCAGTAGTATCCCAGAGCTGTGGTTCACGTAAGCCAGTCCGCATAAAATCCTTTTTTCTAATCTCGCCGCTATCGCCCGGTTTTCTCCTGGCCGCATAGAAAAGAAATCCGAGCATTAGCACAATGCTGATAAGACCAGGCCAGCCCACGACTAAAGTGACCAAACCCGTAACGATACCCAATAATAGCAATACCCAAAGCGACCAAACAGGAATCCCCTCCAGCGGCGAACGTTCCTGGAACCAAAGTAATAACGCATTAATCGCGTCTTGAATCTTAACTTGGTCCTCGGCAACAGTTGGCTGTTCTTTTTTTAACTGACTAATTGCGGTTTCCAGAAACTGCTTTTCGCTCAGCAAACGGTGTGCACTCTCCATAAACTGTGCGAGCCGTACCGTGCCACTGACATTCAGCGGCTTAATGTCGGTGTTTTTGAGTGCAGGTGCCAGTTTTTTTAAAGCGTCCTCAACCATCAGTGCAGAACCGGCTATTTCAAGTTGCAATGCCTCATGCTTTTCCTCGGCAGCTAAAACACTATCAACCCGCGTTTGTAGTTCTTCTAACAGCGCCTTGTTGATCCCACCTTTCGGCAAACTTAGTTCACTAATTCTCGTTTCTTTGCGGCTTATCTCATCCGAAATTGCCCTCGCTGCTTGCTCGTTCTCCCTTATCTCCTGCTCCAACGCTTCGATCTGTCCATATTCCTCCCCAGTTAATATCCACAATTGTTTGGGATATTTGTCCAACAAAATCTGTAGCTCGCTCAACGTTTCAGCGGCATCCAAACTGGAAATAACGCAGGCATACAGATTCTGATAATTCAATGCATCGGCGGCTTCGTCTCGTAATTTGACCAAGCCTTGCAAAGAATCCGCCTTAACCTTTAACTGTTTCTGCCGGCTCTCAATTGCAGCGATCTTTACTTTCGCTTCATTATACTGCCGATATTCATTGATAGTCCGTTGTTTTGTCCTGCTGTCATAGCCCAATTTATGCTGCGCCCCAGACAAATCATAACCACCGCTGGCCTCGCGGATTAACAAAGCGGCTAAATCTGTGTCTGTATCATTGATCAGTTCATGAAGCGCAAGCAAATAACGTTTGGATTCATCTGCTGCGGGTAGCGATGGTAAGGTATCAGTTTGCCCTTCCCGCAGAATCAGGTAATGGCCGCTATCAGCCTGGATGCCCCATTGCGTTCCAGAAATTTCCAGCGTAACATCTGCATGCAAGGTTCCCAATTGTTGCTGCCAGAGCACCTGCCGGATAAGTCTGGCCGTAGAGCTCTTACCCGAACCATTCGGCCCTGCGA
>Ga0206930_1047_pt1 | contig 28664 bp, 27 predicted proteins | sample Alteio_BWOrgHeat_20_FD_152939 | JGI IMG/M metagenome (GOLD analysis project Ga0206930, IMG submission 152939) | Enriched cells from forest soil in Barre Woods Harvard Forest LTER site, Petersham, Massachusetts, United States -... | ecosystem: Environmental > Terrestrial > Soil > Temperate forest >... | reverse complement strand
GTTCAGACAATTTGGTGGTTGTCTCTTACCTTGTCAGCAGCCCCAAGCCTACGTTAAATACGCCGATAATAATAAACGCGACGGCGGTAAACACGATGATGGTGACCGACCCGAAGGCGGCATTAAAGATGATGAGCAGCCCGAAGATGGTGGTAAGCAGTCCTCCGGCGATCAGCAACCACGAGCCGCCCACGATGCGCGAAAAACTAAGCAGCGATATGCCCCTGAACAGGAACCAGATGCCCACCACAATGCGCAATATGGCCACGCTGGCCGCGATGTGACCCATAAGCGAGAGGCCGATGAGTATGTCGAATATGCCCAAAAGCATGTGCCAGCCGCGGTTGCGCGGGTTATCGCTGCGTACCACGTGGAGCAATTCGCCCACGCCGGCTACAAATATGATGAGGCCGAAGGCGAAGCCCAGCGCTACGAAGGTAGTGCCCGGCGCCACGATCATCCAGATACCCACCGCAATAAATAATAAGCCCCTGATCAAAAATACCCACCAATGCCTCAGGCTGCGGTCGACAGTTAATACTTCCATATCCATACGTTTTCCTCTTTATCTACAACAAAACTGGCAGATGCCCGAAAAGTTTTAGGAAAGTGTGTAATCCGGATACAAGATTAAATTCCGGTTAAGGGAAATGGTAATTTTTTATGCGTTTATGTTATTAAAAGCGGCGGGTTTTGGATGAGGGTTTGTCTTAATTTAATGATAAAATCATTCAAAAATAACAGCATTTGTAAGCCCCGTTTACAGTGCTTGCCTACATTTATATACCATTAAAATCAAATATATTATGAATCATTCACATCACGAGGAAGCTGCAAGGCATCATGCCGAAGCTGCCAAGCACCACACCGAGGCTCACAAGCATCACGAAGAAGGAAATGACGAAGCTGCCGCTCATCATGCCCACATGGCCCACGGCCACCAGGCACAAGCCGCTGAACATGCCCAGGAAGCTTCAAAGAAGCACGCCGAAAAGCACAGCGTTGTTGCCGAGTAACAAACCAACCGGCACATGCCACAAAAAAGGCTGCCTCATTTGTGTTGAGACAGCTTTTTTGTTGTTATGATCTTGCTAGCCTTCTGTTATTGCAAGGGTTTGTTGCTGTATACATGGTACTCACCCGGCGCAAATGTAGCAGTGAAGGGTAGCGAGGCTACGTTAATGCTGGTGCCGGTAACATTATCCGTCCAGGTGCCGATTGACGGGAAGTTCACGCTGACGGTTGTGGGTACCACATCAAAGTTACCCACCACTTCCACGTCGGTGCCATCATTACCAAGCAGCTGGATAAACTTAAAATTGCCGCCGAGGTTATACGTATAGGTTGTAGAAGTAAATACCGCATTATTGATCTTCCATTTGATAAACTTGGCATACATGGCATACAGGTGCGCACGGTTGGGGTCGGCCATGTATTCCCAATGCGGAGGCTTGTCGCCGAGGCGGCCGCCGGTATTGGCGTCGTTAATGCTCACATCATACCCACGCTCGCCAAACTGCCATACCAGGTTGGGGCCTGGCGCAGCGAACATAAAGGCAGCAGCCATTTCATCACGCTTCAAGCCGGTAGGAAGGTCTTTTGTGTTATAGGTTCCATTGCTGTTGCCGTAGGCTTCGTTTTTAAATTGCAGCCGCTCCTGGTCGTGGCTCTCAAAATAGTCGACGAGGCCGGGAACGGTAAGGCCGTCATTATCATAAAATAAGCCTGATAGGTCCCATGATGGGTTGGTGGCATAACCCATAGTGGCCTGTTCACCCGCATCACTCATGTTGTTCCACATCATCATACCCAGGTTAGCCAGTTGCGCTTGCTCCTGGTTGCCTGCGAAATATTCTAGTATCACATAAAAGCTTGGATCAAGGCTCTTCATGTAGGCGTTATAGTTGGTCCAGGTGGCCACGCGCCCGGCATCATAATTAGCCCATGAAGCCTCGTCGGCCGACGGGGTTTGGGTATAGCCCTTGGCCTCGTCAAAGCGGTAACCATCAATGTGGTATTCCTGCATCCAATACTTCATTACATTCTTAGTGAAATATTGCGTAGCTGCGCTCTGGTGGTTCATCTGGAAACCAACAGCATCGGGGTGCATATTGGCCTGGTCCATCCATGGGTTATTGGCAGCAGGGGCATTGGTGGTTGAGTTCCAATACATCTGCACCAATGGCGATGAGCCAAACTGATCTTCCAGCACAATATCCTGTATTACAGCCATGCCTTTAGCGTGGCAGGCATCAATAAAGGCCTTATAATCGTTTGGGGTACCATAATATTTATCCAGCGCGAACATAAAGTTGGAGTTGTAGCCCCAGGAGTCGTTGCCTTCAAACTCGTTAACCGGCATCAGCTCAACAGCGTTTACACCCAGGCGCACCAGGTAGTTAATGGTATCTGTAAGTGTTTTATAAGAGTGTGTGCCTACGAAGTCGCGCACAAGCAGCTCATAGATCACCAATTTCTTGGGGTCGGGGCGTGTAAAGCTGGTGGTCTTCCAGCTATAGGTTGGTGCGCTGTACCAGAATGTACTTACGATACCGGTTTGCCCTGCAGGGTATGGTTTCAGGTTGGGGTATACACTTGCTACACCTGCATCATTGGCAGGGTCGAGAATCTTGTTGGTGTATGGGTCGGCAACTTTGAGCGAACCATCGATCAGGTATTGATAGGCATATTCCTTTGTGGGGTCGAGGTTATCTATCTGCACCCACCAGCGTGTGCCATCCTTTGAGTTCTTCATGGCCGATGCGGCATTTGCAGCCCAGTTATTGAAGTCGCCTATTACACTAACCGAGTTTTTAGATGGCGCGTATAGATTGAATATCACCGACTTACCTCCATTGAGAAAGGTAACCCCGTCACCTGCTCCGGCTGGCACGTCTGTTCCTCCAGTGTTTCCGGTAACGTTCCCGGAACCTTTGTTAGAAGTAGACTCTTTTTTGCATGCAGTACCGCTTATCAACACTACCGCAATCAGCAATAAGTAAAGATTTTTTGTCATGATTAATTTTCTGTTTATAAATTGGCGCATAAATTTAAATTGATTTTTTCAATTTAGGGCTATAATGGAGGAAATAATTTGCCTGCACCCGCCCGCAACATATTGTATTAGAGAGCGGACGGACAGATAGACAGAATAGTTATCTGGTAAACTTTTTAACTATCCCGGTTAATTCCGTTAGGTCGAATGGTTTTTTGAGATAGCCATCGGCAAGGCCATCCTCGGCTACTTGCTTAAGGTTACTTATTGCCGATACGATGATTATGGGGATGTGCATTGTTACGGGGTCGGATTTTAGTTGTCGGCTCAACTGTTGCCCGTTTGCGTCGCTCTTCCAGTCGCTCAGCCAGTTATCAAGCAGGATCAGGTCGGGGTTGTGGCGATCAAGGGATTTAAGGATACGTGCATTCTCCGATGCCACTACCTCATACCCTTCATCTTCCAGGGCATAAACCATGGTTTCTCTGATGTCAGTATCATCCTCGATCACCATAATTTTCTTACCCATAACCTTCTATAAATTAAACAATAACCATTAATATTTATACTGATAAGGTATAAACATTACAAGGTACCCCTTTTGTTTTAAGCAGCACTGCTTTTACAAAAATATATATTGCTGAATGGTTTTTTAAGCGAATTATACTCCGTAGTAGCAGGCACGGCAGCGTGGTTCGTAACTTTCCTTTTCGCCTAACAGGATGGTGCTTTCGCCGGGGGCCCGGCGATAGGAATATAGCGCCGGGTTGCCGCACTTCACGCAAACGGCATGCACCTTGGTTACCGATTCGGCAATGGCCATAATGCGGGGTATTGGGCCAAAGGGATTGCCCTTGTAATCCATATCCAAACCGGCCACAATAACGCGTACACCCCTGTTTGCTAAAATGGTACATACATTGGGTAGCTCATCATCAAAAAACTGGGCCTCATCAATACCCACTACCTGCACCTGGCTGCCCAGTAGCAATATGGTTGATGAAGTATCAACCGGGGTAGATTGGATAGAGTTTGCATTGTGTGATACCACAGCTGTTTCATCAAAACGGGTATCAGTTTTCGGCTTAAATATTTCAACCGTAAGCCTGGCTATCTGGGCGCGCCTTAGCCTGCGTATCAGTTCCTCGGTTTTACCCGAAAACATGGAGCCGCATATCACTTCTATACTCCCGCCAAATTCACTTCTACGCTTGAAAACATCCTCGCTGAACAACATCGCAAACTCTTTAAGCGGGCAAATATCATAATTTAATATTATTTTTGATAAGTATTTTCATCATGCAACTATGAAGCAACAGGAAGTTTTTAAAAAGATAGGTGCCATTATAAAGGAGTTAAATGAGCAGTATGATTACCTTGGAACTTCGGATGAACCGCTAAACGATCTTGAACTCGAGCTCTTCGTTGCCAATGCACATTTCCTGGCGGAGCACTCGGAGGTATTACGGAAGCTTAACCTGAAGAATAACCCGGCACCGGCACCCGTTCAACCAGTAGCACCTACTCCTCCACCAGAGGTCGCCCACGAAGAAAAATATTTTGAACCTGTTGTGCAATATATTACACCTGAGACTGAATCAAAAGCGGAAACTAAAGAGACACTTGCCACATTGCCTCCCGATACGCCCGCAGAACCTATTGAAGAGGAAGTTACTGATAATCATACCGAATATACACCTGCGCCACATATTGATCTGCTGGGCAATGGCGCGGATGATGACTTCTCCTATGTAAGGCAGGAACCTGAAACCATAAGGCATGAACTGATCCTGGATGAATCGCAAAACTGGGAGGAAGATGATGAGGGTTTTTTGAGCGATGAGACACCTGAAACTGAAGAGGAGGAAACAACACCTACACCACCGGTTGAGGCCGTAAAGCCGGAACCAATAAAAACGGAACCAGTAAAGCCGGAGCCACCAAAGCCCGAGCCAATAAAACCAGCTCCTGACAAGCCTGCTGCTAAAGCAAAAGCCGAAGAACCCGCTGAAGAGCCGCTAACTATCAACCAAAAGTTATCAGCACAATTAGGCAAACAGGATACAAGGGTTACCGAACAGTTGCATACACAAATCATTACCGACCTGAAGCAGGCGATCAACCTGAATGATAAGCTGCTTTATATCAAGGATCTTTTTAATGGCTACAACTTAGCCTACAGCGAGGCCATTGAAATTGTGAACCGCTTTTCGAGCTTTGAGGAAGCAGAAAAATACCTGCAAAAAACCTATGCTGCCAAGAATCACTGGGAAAGCAAGCAAGGTACGGTGGATAAGTTTTATGCTTTGCTGAGGAGGAAGTATTCATAGGATTAAATTCCTTAATAAACTAAGCATAAATCATCCCCATCCTGTTCGAATCAAGCTTAATCAACACAAATAACATAATAGTAAAGCTTATTAACGAGGAGCCACCATAGCTTATCAGCGGTAATGGGATGCCGATGGATGGCACTACGCCGATGGTCATACCAATATTGATTACCACGTGGAAAAATATAACTGATGCCACGCCATAAGCGTACACGCGGGAGAATGTTGATCGCTGCCGTTCGGCCACCCGGATGATCCGCAATACCAAAAACAGGTACAGGCCAAGCACCACCACCGAACCTGCAAAGCCCCACTCCTCACCAACTGTGCAGAAAATAAAATCGGTGCCCTGTTCAGGCACAAATGAATACTTGGTTTGGGTACCCTGCATATAACCCCTGCCCCAAAGCTTGCCTGAGCCGATAGCTATAGTAGATTGATGAACATTATAACCTTTCCCCTTATTATCCTTGGTAATTCCTAAAACAATATCGATACGCACCTTTTGGTGTGGTTTGAGGATGCTGGTATAGATAAATTTCACACTGAAGACAAAGGCAATACAGATTGCCAGCCCCATAGCAATCACGCGGATCAGCTTCCTGTTTTTTCTGAACATTAAAACAATAATGCCTGCTAAAATTACCAGCGCGCCAATAATATAGGTTAGGTTATTGACCTTTAAGGTGAGAACAAACAAGGTGATGAATAATCCCTCAAGTATTAAAAAATAGGGCGAAACGCCTTCGCGATATAAAACAAATATCAGGCAGCTGAAAACCAATGTTGAACCTGCATCTGGCTGTAGCATGATCAAAAACATGGGAAACACGATGATAGCGGCTGCAATCAGGAAAGATTTTGGTTCAGCAACCCTGATGTTGGTTCCGCTCAAATACCTTGCAAGAAGCAGGCAGGTGGTAAATTTTGCAAACTCCGAAGGCTGCAGCCTGAATCCGCCACCCAATGATATCCAGGCCTGGTTACCTCCTACATTTCGCCCTACCACCAAAACCAGCATGAGCAATAGTACGGTAACCCCATAAAAAAACGGCGCCAGGGTGCTAAAGAACCTGCTTTCGAGCAGTAAAATGACTATACCTATCGTTATTCCAACGATTACATAGAGCAGTTGCTTGCCATAATCGGTATTAAAATCCAAAAACGTCGGGTATTTTTCATTATACATGGCCGAGTGAATGTTCAACAAGCCAATGGTGCATAATGCAAGGTAGATGAATACCAGCATCCAATCCACATTAAAGAAGAAGCTGCGCTGGTTATTCATCTACCCTCCGTTCTTCTATTCGGGCCGCCGTTAATTTTTCAGGTACCGCTTTTTTGGGTCTTTTTGCAGGGGTCTTTGTCCGTGCCTTTTTATCTGTGCTATCAACCCTTGGTTTTTTAAGACTGTCCTTGGGTGCTGGCTTTGGAGCATTCTTGGGACCATAATTGCCAAGATCTGGCAGCTTGTTGGCGTTGATAAATTGTTCCGGTGTTATCCCTGAAGCGCGCACAGATATGCTGTCTTTTAAATATTTTTCTACAATGAAACTGGCAATAGGGGCTGCCCAATGCGCTCCTTCACCGGAGTTTTCCACTACTACAGCAATAGCAATTTTAGGATTATCACGCGGCGCATAAGCCACAAATACAGAATGGTTCTCGCCATGGGGGTTTTGCGCCGTTCCAGTTTTGCCGCACATTACAATACCGGGTATTTTTGATTGAACGGCAGTACCATTATCAACCACGGCCTGCATACCGTTGATCACTGGTTCAAAGTACTGCGAATCTATCCCGACATAATTCTTCACTTTATACTCGGGCCGTATCACATCCTTATCTCCTATCGCCTTGATGAGATGCGGCTTGTAGTAAAACCCATGATTGGCAATGGTACATTCAATATTAGCCAACTGCAACGGTGTTGCTTCCAGCTCACCCTGCCCGATCGCAAGCGAAACAATGGTACTGGAGCGCCATCCACCTGGATGATAGACCCTGTCGTAGTGTGCTGCCACCGGCAAATTCCCTTTGCCCTCGCCTGGCATATCCAGCCCCAATCTCGACCCTAAACCAAATTTGCTCACATTATTGCGCCAATTAGTAAATGAAGCCTCTGTCTGTTTGGCGCCGTTCACTTCGATCAGTTTTTGAAACACCATCGAAAAATAACCATTGCATGATCCTGCAACAGCGCCTGCCAGGTCTACTGTACCGTGAACGTGTGTGCATGCAATCCGGTGGTTACCCGCATAATAATAGCCCGGACAATTGTAGGTAGTTTGTGGCGTAATGATGCCCTCCTGCAAGGCAATGAGGGCGCTAAGCGGTTTAAATGACGACCCCGGCGGATAATAAGCCTGAATCGGCCTGATAAAAAATGGCTTGTAAGGGCTTTTATAAAGCTCCGCCGCATTATTGCCGCGTTCACGGCCAACCATCAGGTTAGGATCATAAGTGGGGCTGCTCACATAACACAAAATTTCGCCTGTTGACGGCTCAATGGCTACAATACTGCCTACCTTGTTCCGCATCAACTCTTCGCCAAGTTTTTGTATGCGGATATCCAGCGATGATATTAACCTTTGGCCCGCAACCTCAGCTGTATCATATGCTCCGCCTGCATAATGCCCCTTCGGCCTGCCGCGTGAATCGACCAATTGGTTCTCTACCCCGTGCTGCCCGCGCAACACATCCTCATATGACTTTTCTACACCTGTAACACCAATATAATCGCCCGGCCTATAATAATTGCCCGATCGCTTCATATCGTTGTCGGTTACTTCCCCAATATACCCTAAAAACTGGGCCGCTACCGAATCGGGATAGGTGCGCAGGTACCTGACTTCCGAATAAAAGCCCGGAAACTCAGATAAGCGTTCCTGGAATGCGGCATATACCTGAGGCGATAATTGCTTTTCAAAAATGGAGGCTATATTGCGTGAGTACTTTACCGCCTTTGTAAACTGCTTATTAAAATCATCTTTAGTGATGCTTAATAGTCTGCAAAACTCCACCGTATCAAATGGCTTCACCTCCTTGGGGGTTACCCAAATATCATAAAATGGCTCATTCTGTACCAGCGCCTTCTTATTGCGATCAGTAATGGGGCCGCGACCAGGATTGGTGTAAACCCTGCGCAATACGTTGTTCTGGGCATACAATAAATAACGATCGTCAATGATCTGGATATAAAATAACCGGGCAAGCAGTATGATGATCAGTGTGATAAATACTCCGGCAATAACGTAGCGCCGCTCAAAAAATTTATTCATTTACGCTCTTTTCTCCTATAAAACAAAAACCCGGTAAGCAGCATCAAAAATACTGTAAATATCGAACTCAAAACAAAGCGAGTTAGTGTATAAGGTATCTCTGAAAAGCGAAAAACTTCAAGGTTAAACAGGAAGAAATGATGAAATAAGGTGAGTATAAGGGCGTAGGTAAAAAACCAGCGCAAACCCATTATACTCAGTGTGGGTTCGGGTTCGTTATCAAAGCCATCCTTTTGTACGGTAATGCTGATAAACAATATCCTTACAAAGGCAAGCAACACGCAGGCGGCGGCATGCAGGCCGGGCGTATCGTAAAACGCGTCAATGGTCAATCCTAAAATAAAAGCCAGTACATAGAGTAACAAATTGGGTATCTCAAAGGGCAACAATAAGATAAATAAAATGTACAGGTAAGGCGTGGATAGATTATACAGGGTGATGTTTTTCAATAAGAACACCTGCATAAAAACCAGCAGGATAAACCTTAACATATTGATCAGAATAGTTCTACTCATCCTTCTTTTGTTGCGCCTCCAGTCCCGCCTGCTCCTGAGCAAATTTGTTTACGATCACATCCACATATTGTAATTTGCTGAAATCAACAGCCAAAGTTATTTCCATATTCAGGGCAACTCCGCCGCTTTTGGTGTGCAGATTACTCACTTTTCCTATCGGGATGCCTGCAGGGAAAAGGGAATATTGCGAGGTTAATACCTCTTCGCCAATTGTGGGCTGAGCATTGTTTGAAACATCTTTTAAGTAGCCCTTATGCGGATTCAGGTCATCGCTCCATTCCACATAACCTATTTCCTTTTCTTTTGCCAGCATTGCGCTGAACCTCGAATCCTTATGCAGTAACGACTGCACAACGGATAAATGATCGCCTACAAAAACCACTTTTCCCACCAAACCCGAACTGCAGATCACCCCCATACCCTTTGCTACGCCCTGTTTGCTTCCTCTGTTAATGGTGATATAATTATTACTCCTGTTGATGGAATTATTAATCACCTTGGCCTCAATATAAGTGTATTGCTGCTTGTAAATAGTATCCGTAACTTGTTTTTTAGCTATGGTATCAACATAAAAAGCTGTTTTAAGCTGGGCTCGCAACCGGGCGTTTTCGCGTGCCAGACTGTCGTTTACTTCATTAAGGTTAAGGTAACTCTTCAGCTGATCTACCTGTCCGTAAAGAGTTCCTGTAACTTTGCTTGTAGAACTAATAAAGGTGGCTTTCTGAAATGAGTTATACTTGATATAAATAACCAGCGAGCTTATTTCGAAAATCAGAAATAAAAAGAATGCGTTATACTTAGTGATAAATACCAGGAGGTTACGCATGGTTTTATAAGGAGTGAATTAATGATTGAGCGAATTAGTGAGTGTGCGTAATCATAAAAATCACTAATTCACTAATTCACTCAATCAGTCATTATTAATTACTGCATTAAGAATTTAAAATTACCAATATTTTTCAGCGCGGTTCCTGTTCCGCGAACAACGGCGCGTAGCGGGTCTTCGGCTACGTGAACAGGCAGCTTGGTTTTTGCTGCCACGCGTTTGTCGAGGCCTCGCAATAATGCTCCTCCGCCTGTTAAGTAGATCCCTGTTTGGTAAATATCCGCTGATAATTCAGGCGGGGTAATTTCCAGCGCCTTCAGTATTGCTTCCTCAATTTTTGATATTGATTTATCAAGGCAATGTGCGATCTCGGTATAGGATACCATGATCTGCTTTGGCACACCGGTCATCAGGTCACGACCCTGTACGGCGAAATCAGCCGGTGGATCGGCCAGTTCAGGCAATGCGGCGCCAACTTCAATTTTTATTTTTTCAGCAGTACGGTCGCCTATCATGATGTTATGCTGGCGGCGGATGTATTGTACAATATCAGAGTCAAAGTTATCACCCGCAACGCGGATGGACTGGTCGCAGACAATACCCGATAAAGCGATTACAGCGATCTCGGTAGTACCACCACCGATATCAATGATCATATTACCCATCGGCTCCTCTACGTCGATACCAATACCTACAGCAGCAGCCATTGGCTCATGGATCAGGTAAACTTCTTTAGCACCGGCTATCTCTGCTGAGTCACGCACGGCACGTTTTTCAACTTCAGTGATACCGGAAGGAATACAGATCACCATGCGCAGCGAGGGGAAAAACCAGCCCTTGCCCTTGTTGATCATTTTTATCATGCCGCGTATCATGTGTTCAGCAGCGTTAAAGTCGGCTATTACACCATCTTTCAGCGGGCGAACTGTGCGTATGTTTTCATGGGTTTTACCCTCCATCTGCATGGCCTGGCGCCCGATGGCTATTACTTTATTGGTAGTCCGGTCAAACGCGACGATGGATGGTTCGTCAACTACGACTTTATCATTGTGTATAATGAGGGTATTTGCGGTACCTAAATCAATGGCAATTTCTTGTGTAAAAAAGTTAAATAAACCCATGTGGTGTTTCCTTCAATAATTTGCAAAGTTGAATAAAAATATGCGTATTAATTAATTTATTAATACTAAAAGCGTTAAAATAACCAACTTATTATACGTAAACCATTAATTAATGTTTAAAGTGGCGTATCCCTGTCATAACCATGGAAATGCCCTTTTCGTTGGCCATATCAACCGAGTCCTGATCGTGTATCGACCCGCCTGGCTGCAATATAGCAGTTATCCCGGCTTCGGCAGCAAGCTGGGCACAATCAGGGAACGGAAAGAAGGCGTCAGATGCCATCACAGCGCCCTTGAGGTCGAAGCCAAATTCATTGGCTTTAATAACAGCTTGTTTCAGCGAATCCACCCTCGAGGTTTGCCCCACGCCACTGGCCATCAGTTGATTATTTTTAGCGAATACGATGGTGTTTGATTTGGTATGCTTAACTACTTTGTTAGCGAAATAAAGATCGCGTAATTCGTGTTGGGTAGGTTGCTTGTTGGTGACTGTTCTCATCTGGTCCGGCCCTTCAATTACCAGGTCCTTGTCCTGTTCTATTACGCCGTTCAGCAAAGTCTTGAACTGCTTCACGGGTAACTCAACCGGTTGCCGGATCAAAATAATGCGGTTCTTTTTGCCTTTCAAAATCTGTACAGCCTTATCGGTATAAGCCGGGGCTATCAGCACCTCAAAAAATATCTTGCTGATCTCGGTTGCAGTTTCTGCATCGATCTCATCATTGGCGATGATCACCCCGCCAAATGCCGATACCGGGTCGCAGGCCAGCGCGTCAATCCAGGCCTCTTTGATAAAGCTTCTGCTTGCTATCCCACAGGCATTGGTATGTTTTAATATGGCGATTGTGGGCTCGGTGAACTCATCGATAAGCGACACCGCAGCGTCCACGTCAACAAGATTGTTGTAGGAAAGCTCCTTGCCGTTCAGCTTGGTGAACATGGCTTCCAGGTTTCCATAAAAAATGCCTTCCTGGTGCGGGTTCTCGCCATAGCGCAATACCTGACTTTTCTGAATACTTTGTTTAAAAACCGGCAACTGCGTGTCCTGGTTAAAATATTCAAAAATGGCCGTATCGTAATGTGAAGTTATATTGAATGCCTTTTGTGCGAATGCTCTGCGCTGATCAATATTCGTTTCGCCGTTCTGCGACTTCAAAATTTCGCCCAGTTCCACATAATCATCCTTTGAGGCCACGATCACTACATCCTTGAAATTTTTGGCAGCGGCGCGGATCAGCGAGATACCGCCGATATCGATCTTCTCGATCACGTCATCCTGCCCTGCGCCCGATTTTACGGTTTCCTCGAATGGATAAAGGTCCACGATCACCAAATCAATTTCCGGTATGTCATATTGGTTCAATTGCTGCTCATCGCTCTCAAAATTTCTGCGTGCTAAAATGCCCCCGAAAACCTTTGGATGCAGCGTTTTTACGCGTCCGCCAAGGATCGACGGATACGAGGTAAGGTCTTCCACGGCGATCACATCGGCACCCAGGCTACGGATAAAAGTTTCCGTACCCCCGGTCGAATAGATCGTCACCCCTAACCTGCTTAACTCTTGGATAATAGGTTCAAGATTGTCTTTGTAATAAACTGAAATTAAAGCGTTTTTTATTTGAACAGATTGGCTCATCGGCACACGTTTTTTTGAGCCGCAAAGGTAGTGATTTGAGAGCAGAGATTGGAGATTAGAGGTTAGTTTTTTTTCAATAGCTTAAAGCCTTGCAGCAGGCCACAAAATACGTCAAAAACGTCACCCCTTAAATCCAATAAAACTGTCCACTTTTTTGGTCCGAAGGACTCTTGCGGAGGCGTTCCATTTAGATAGTGGAACATTTGGAACAACCGGAACGTTTTGGAACACCTCCATAGGAGTCCTTTGGACCGCAATAGTTAAGAAATTTAACTATTGATACAGTTGAAATTAGTGCCGATTTCCGAGTATTTTAATCAGAAAAGCAATTGCAGCAGCATTTTTTAATGTCAGCCCCGCTTTTTGTACAAGCTTTGCTCCCGAGGCTCCATCCCCGAAGCACGCAAAGGCTTTTCCGTCAATCGGGTTTAGGTGGGGTTGGGGTTGTGCTAAGGGTCGATTCTGTGTTTAATGAAGGGCAATAAAATAAGGAAATTTAACAACAACAATTTTTGTTTCCACACAAAAAGCGGTACCTTAGATCAATGACTACGTTAATCATCAAATCAGATTCTGACAAGAAAACAAACCTGCTCATCAGGTTTGCTGAGGAACTTGGTTTGCAAACTACCACCCAGGATTTTAAAGAATTGGACACTCTGTCAATGGCAAAAGGTATTGGACGAAAGGCTACTGATGCTGAATTGATCGATTATCTCTCGCGTGAAACGGATACCGAACCAATTGATCTGGAATCGGCGTTTTCTAAGTATTTGTCTGCAAAATAATTTTCTGGATTGTGAAATTGAAAATTTTTCACGCCTGTTCAAGTGTCGACACTTGAACATATTTTAAGTTTAGCGTCGACGCTAAACTTGGCGGACGGGGTTATCCCGGATTAATTTTTTGTTCCTATATTAGCTACAACCAAATCCGGCCTGACCAAATGAAAACCTTACTACCTCTTGCCGCACTCATCATTTTATTAGCTTCCTGCAGCAGCCAAAACACAGAGGCAACCAAAGTAACATCAAGCAAAATTGACACGGCTACCCTACCCAAAGACATCAAACATAAAGGCGGTATCGACACAGCCATAAAGTATACCGACAACGAAGGCGAACATATCCTCATCACGTCGGAAGATGCGGATATTGATGGCGACAGGCTGACCGGTGTATATTTATACGCCTACTGCTATAAATTAACCGGCGACAAATGGCGCCCCGAATGGCATATGAGCGATATGGTCAACCAGTGCCAGGAAGATGTTGCAGGAGATTTTTTGCCGGGCACTTTTGCCATTACCGACCTTAACCACGATGGCAAAGCCGAAGTGTGGCTGATGTACCGGCTGGCCTGTCGGGGGGATGTGAGCCCCAGCGATATGAAGGTGATCATGCACGAAGGAAGTAAAAAATATGCCATGCGGGGCGGCAGTAAGGTAAAAGTTAACGCGACTGATTACTATGGCGGCGATTATAAATTTGACGACGCTTTTCAAAAGGCCCCGGCAATATTCAGGCAGCATGCGCAACAACTTTGGGAAAAGAACAAAAATGAAAATTTTGATGTGGAGCATCCTAATGGAAAGTTTAATTGATCAGAAATCAGCGAAATCTTCTAATCAAATAAATCGACGGTTCAGACAAATTGCAATACCTTGTTAGCGCAGAAGATCCTTCGCTTCGCTCAGGATGACAAAAAAGGAAATAGCTGCACTGCCCTAAGTAACCTAAACCCGATGGCCCCGATAGCTATCGGGGCGGGGCTATAGTAACCAAAACGCACAGAGCCCTGTTTTTCAAAACTTCCTGACCATGAACCATCAACCATGAACTCCCTTACTCAACACTTTTTTTAACAAAAGTATCCCCGCTTCCATTTGAGCAAATGAAAACCCGGTGAACCCTAAAATTATCCCGTTCGGATGATCGTATTTAATGCTGTACTGACTAAGGGTATGAATGATCAGGCCCTCTTTTAAGGCTTCGTTTGCTATTACTTCTGCATTAATATCCGGTGGCAGCCAGGCAAGCAGGTGCATACCTGCCTCTACAGGAACAGGCGTCAGCAAGCCTGCTAAATGTTGGTTGACCAGGCTCACCAGGTCGTCCTGGTTCTTTTTGTACAGCAACCTCATGCGCCTTATGTGCCGACTAAAATGCCCCTGCCTGATAAATTCGCATACTATGGCCTGGGTAATGATATTGCTTTGCCCGTCGATCACTGATTTCGCTGTGGCAAATTGCCTGGCCATAGCTTCGGTGGGGAAAACCATGTAGCCTAAGCGCAAGGCTGGCAATAAAACCTTGCTTAAAGTGCCCGAGTAGATCACATTTCCGTTGGTATCCATACCCTGCAGCGCAGGTATAGGCCGACTGTTATATCTGAACTCGCTGTCATAATCATCCTCAATGATCCACATCTGGTTGTCCCTTGCCCAGTTTAATAATTTGATACGCTCATTTAGCGGCATGGTATTACCTATTGGAAACTGGTGCGACGGGCTCACATAAGCAAGTTTTGATTTGGGGTAATGCTGCATGGCAAAGTCCAGGTCCATGCCATCATTTGTTATCGGTATGGGGCATATTTGTCCGCCAAACCGCCTTAGGGCCGATGTTGCGCCGGGATAACCGGGGTCCTCCATCCAGCATTGATCGCCTTTGTTCAATAGCATTTCGGCAGTTAAATGCAGACCTTGCCGGGTGCCATTCACGATCAGCATAGTCTCCGGGTCGCAATTTATTGATCTCGAAATACGGAGGTGGTCGCACAAGGCTTTTCGTAAAGGCAAATATCCCTGCGCGTCATCATAACCTAAATGTAGAGCCGCCATATTTTTGTGCACACTTGTGCTGATGCGCGTCCAGGCATGGAAAGGAAATTCGGGTATCAGGGGAATCGACACCTGGAAAGGGTGCAAAGGTTCCCACTCGCTTATATGCTCCTTAAAAACATCATTAAGCCCATATGGATTAGCTGTGGAATGCCCAGGTTTTTGAACAGGGTGCGTTATTAGCCTTTTTGACGAGGGGAATTTATCCGCATTTTTACTGATAAATGTTCCCGAGCCGGTTTGCGTTTCAAAAAAGCCTTCCATCCTCAATTGTTCAAAAACCTGTATTACAACATTTCTTGAAATTTTAAGCTCCACACTCATTTCGCGCGATGAGGGCATCCTGTCGCCGGAACGCAGCATCCCTTCATAAATCCCGTTCTTCAACTGCTCATACAATTGATTATGGATTGTACTGCCAACGGTTTTATTAATGCTGATGAAAGTTACTAATATCTGAGGTGTAATTTTTCCCATTAAGTGGCCCAGTTAAATTTATCATAATGGCTCTTTCGGCGGAGCCAATTTACCAATAATTTTGATCGGGGCTTTATAATATATAGAACCGGAGCACAAAATTGTCCGGGTTCCGGTAATAATCTGACCTCTTAATTAACTGAAATAAGAATGATATGAAAACTAAATATAAATTAGTTTTAATAAGTATGATTTGCCTGTCGGCCATAAGCCTGCAACAACGGAGCATGGCCGGCATTTTGCATCCCTTCAATAAACCTTCAAATCAGCATCCGGATACATCAAAAACCACTGTTAAAGCGCCTTCAGCAGAACGGGATGGGCAGCATGATTTTGACTTCGAAATTGGCACCTGGAAAACCACCCTCAAACGCCTTGACCACCCTTTAACCGGATCAAACAACTGGATACCATACGAAGGCACCACCGTGGTACATAAAATTTGGAATGGCAGTGCCAATATGGTTGAGCTTGAAGTGGATGGCCCATCCGGGCATATTAGTGCCTTAAACCTGCGGCTTTATGATGCGGAGGCCCATCAATGGACTCTTAATTTTAGTCGCCTTGGCAGCGGGACCATAGGCCAGCCTACTGTGGGCGAGTTCAAAAATGGCCGTGGCGAGTTTTTCGACCAGGAAACTTATCGCGGCCGTTTTGTCTTTGTACGATTTATTATCACAGAGATCGATCATGATACCTGTCATTTTGAACAATCTTTTTCTGATGACAATGGCAAAACCTGGGAATTAAACTGGGTAGCCACAGATACCCGGGTCAAATGATAAACCAATCGGAATCATTGAATTGGCCAAAACAGCAACAATAAATCATTATAAACTATAAACAAATGAAAAATATTCAATTTGCAAGAAACGTCCTTACTTTATTAACTCTACTCACCTTGCAGCATACCCATAGCTATGCCCAATCAGGTATGTCAAAAGAACCGATGGTAAACGCTAAGATCACGGCGGCTGGTGAACTTAAGATAGTCCCATCAGCGACTTCGTCACAAAATGATTTTAATTTTCTGGTTGGCAAATGGGTAATGACTAATAAAAGGCTCAAAACAAGGTTGAACAATTGTTCCGAATGGATACCTTTTACAGCAACAGGCGACTACAACATGATACTAAACGGGATAGGCAATATAGACGTTTATAAGTCTTCATTTAACCCGGTTAATAAAAAACCATATGAAGGCTTTACGTTAAGGCTGTACAACCCCGAAACAAAACTATGGAGCCTTTATTGGGCCGACAGCAACTTTGGCACAATGGATCCGCCGGTTGTAGGCTCGTTTGAAGGAAAAATAGGCAAATTTTATTGTAAGGATACGTTTAATGGCAAGCCCATATTGGTAATGTTTAAATGGGTTAAAACAGACAAGGATAATTACTTATGGAGCCAGGCATTTTCGCCCGATAATGGTGTCACCTGGGAAACGAATTCAACCAGCATAGCACATAGGGTAAAATAAGTTAGTGAAGCTTTAAAATAAAACAAATGAAGCGTATACTGCATCATCCAATAACTTTCGCAATAGTTTATCTTGCCGCTATCTGTGTGTTTTCATCTTGTGCCACTAAACATTATACCGGGCATGCCGTTGTTAATATTCCATATCCGCAACCCTTGCCAGATTCAATTCCAATTACTTTTTTACCCGGTATCGTATCAACAGATTCTATCGAGTTCAATGCAGCATTTTCGCCGGATGGCAAATCATTTTACTTTACACGTAAGGAAAAGGGGCGATTACAAATTCGGGTTAGCCGTTACGATGGAAAAAAATGGACCGCAGATGCAGCGGTAGACCTCTCGAACAGCAAGTATTCAAACGCCGACCCTGCTTTTTCTGCTGATGGCAAGCTTTACTTTATATCGAACCGGCCCAAAAATCCGACAGACACCATAGCCTCAGATTATGATATATGGTTCTGTAAGCCTTTGGCTAACGGGCAATGGTCGGTGCCTGAAAATTTGCAGGTCGTAAATTCCCATGGCGATGATTATTATATCTCGTTCGCAAAAAATGGCAATCTGTATTTTGCATCATCACGGGATGGTGGTTTTGGCGAGGAGGACATTTATGTAAGCAGGTTAATTAATGGCAAATACACTGCCCCGGAGAATCTTGGGGCTGTAATCAATTCTAAGCAATCAGAGTACGATCCCTGCATTTCCCCCAATGAGGATTTTATCATATTTACCTCAGCAATAAGGGACGACAGTTTTGGCGGCGCAGATCTATATTATTCTAAATTGGATGCTGATAAAAAATGGACCCGCCCTGTTAATCTTGGTAAAAACATCAATACTAAAACCCGTGATTACTGCTCTTATTTTTCGCCTGATCATAAATATTTCTTTTTTGCCAGTCAGGGCGACGTAAAGTGGGTTGATGTCCGGGCAATTAATAAACTCGTTCAACATTAATTCAAAAACGACTTAATGCATTTTGCTAAGAATTTTATACTAACGAAATAAGACAAATGAAAAGCACAAAATACATCCAAAAGGCTATCCTCTTATTGATCTTAGTTCTGTTTCAAACTTCGCTTATCCGGGCGCAGAGTGCTTCGTCAAAAGAGCCCATGATGGTTAATGCAAAGGTTTCTCCAGCAGGAGATCTTGTCATCACGCCGTCTGCCACCTCTTCAGAACATGATTTCGATTATCTGGCAGGGAAATGGAACATGCATAATAAAAGATTAAAGACCAGGCTGAACAATTGCAAAGAATGGATTGAGTTTGAGTCGACAGATGAGAATATGGGCCCTATGCTATATGGAGTGGCTAATGTAGATGTTGTTACATCGGGGTTTAATCCGGCCGGCAAAAAACCCTACCAGGGCATGACGGTCCGCCTGTTCAACACCGAAACAAAACTATGGAGCCTTTATTGGGCCGACAGTGTTTCGGGCGCTATGGACCCGCCGGTAGTAGGCTCATTTGAGGGAAATATCGGCAGGTTTTATTGCAAGGATACTTTCAATGGCAAACCCATATTGGTGATGTTTAAATGGGATAAGACAGATAAAGATAACCCCGTATGGAGCCAGGCATTTTCGCCTGATAACGGTGTAACCTGGGAAATGAATTTTACCAATACAAGCCACAGAAGACAATAAATATTAATAAACACCCCCATCTCATGATCACCCGCCTTACACACAATTTTATCTATGTGCTCAAACTCGACAGCGCGATAGATTTCTATACCCATAAATTGGGACTAAGTATCCATAAAGATATTATAGTAAATGGGGAGCGATGGGTTACACTTGAGTTACCCGAACAGCCAGGTTTGGAACTATTGCTTGTGGTAGTTGAAGAAAGCATGATCTTCAAAAGCAACCAGGTTAAGCAGATGCAATCACTGATCAGTGAGCAAACCCTAAGCTTTGGCGTGTTTGAATGCAAGGATCTATTAGCTACTTATGATGATTTGAAGTCAAAGGGTGTGAACTTTTGTATCGACCCCTATCAAAACTCCGAACTGGATAAATTTGAAGCAGTTTTTTTTGACGACAGCGGCAATTGGTTTAGGTTAACGCAGGGAGAAAAACTAAATTAACAAATACACATTAATTAACTGATCGGGGGCGGAAGTAATATCCGCCCTTTTTTCATGATACATCTCCCGACTCGGCCAGGTACATTTATGCCTTTCTTACGCGGAAGGCCACCATTGTCCCTATAGCTATCGGGATGCCTGATTTCATCCGAAGCTGTTCTGCTGACGGATAGAGGCATTAAATGAATCCGGATCAAAAGCGGGCAAAGGCCTGACAGAAAAGCGGGCCAAGCGTAAAGGCGTGAATGACGGTTTAGCTTTTCGGGATGTGCCCGAAAAGCGTTAAGAACCGGCAGAGCGGGCTGAAGCTTTTTTCTGTCTTGATCTTTTGGTTACTTTGGATCAAGCCAAAATTGCGATAGCAATCATGAGCACCTTTAAAAAACAAACAATCTGCGAATAACTGACAAAGCCCCGCGGCCATGAGTGGAACAATGATGTCATTTATCACAAAATATTTTTCAATTAAAAGCTGGATTCAGCTCTTCATCTTCTTCAGCAAATTCTCCACCACCCTTGGGAAATGGTGATGTTCCAGCTGCTGCCCTTTGAATTTGATCATTTCGAGGGTATCGCCTGGTTCAATTTTAAAGCGGGATTGGTGCAGTATCTCACCCTCGTCAAATTGCTCGTTCACAAAGTGTATAGTAATGCCCGATTCTTCTTCGCCTGCTGCTAAAACTGCCTTGTGGACGTTATCGCCATACATGCCCTTGCCGCCATATTTGGGTAACAGGGCCGGGTGCAGGTTGATTATTTTATTTGGAAATGCTTTTAATAATGTTGGTGGAACCAGCCATAAAAAACCGGCCAATACGATGAGGTCGACTTGCAGGTTCTTCAATAGCCTGATCACATTGTCGGTATCATAAAATTCGTGGCGCGTAAAAATATGCGAAGGTATCTCGAAGTTGTCGGCCCGCTGCAATACATAGGCCTGAGGGTTATTGGTGAGTATCAGTACAACTTCGGCTTCGGGGTTGCGTTTAAAATGCTCCATTATCTTTTGGGCATTAGAACCGGAACCTGAAGCAAAAATAGCGATCCTTTTTTTCATTAAAATTTAGCAATTAACAACTGTCCGTCGTCTTTTGTTTACTTTATGTAGATGTATACGCATAGTAATGTTAAAACGTTCATACAGTTATTAGAACGACTCAAATATAAAATTTTGCTCGTCTTAATCAATGCCTTATTGCGATTTTTGACGAACAAATCCATATTGTACAACTGTGCGCTTTTGTGTTGGCGGATAAAAGGTTTGCAGATCGCCCGTTTGTAGCACTAATGAGTACTGCCCCAGGTTAACTATCCTGGCTGTGGAAAAGGGCTTTATGGATACTATACCGGTTGTCGAAGTCAAGTTAGTAGTATCATTGCCCGCAGCTGTTGAATCCCGCGTAGCTACCGATTCCTGGCAAACCATATCTGAATTTAAAAAAAGCTGGTTTGGTGTAAGCGACCAATGCCCAGTTGATATTGTGTTTGGCTGGCAATCAAAATTGGTGTAGGTACAGGTATTATCTGCATTAAATTTAAGTATCTGTGTTTCGTTGCAATTAACGTTTAAGGTATCTGTTAAGCCAATCTGCACGGCGCCCACATAATGAAATACCTGTATTGATGCCATTTGCCATTCACCATTGGTAAACAGGCCCTGAATATTGTTCTGGGTTTCCTTTTTACAGGAGTTGATGAGGAGGCCAATAGCAGCCAATCCAAACAAGCAGGACAACAAATACCTTTTCTTCATTAGACTAATGTGCGCAAAAATAGAAAATCCGGCTCAACCATTGCTATCCGGCAAACAATATAACTGTAAAAGCGGCCATTTAGTTTAAATAGCCTCACCTAAACTGCGAAGCACTCATGAACACCATTAAAAAATAATCAATTTGTGAATAATCCTCTCCGAAGGAGAGGACTTTGACTTCAAGATTATACCTTTTAAAGCCCCTCACAAACAAACCTTATTCCTCATCCCCTCTCCATTTGGAGAGGGTGGCCGAAGGCCGGGTGAGGCGGAGAGGGGTTGGGGTGAGGCAGTAATAAATTAAAATGGTTTTTTAATTACCATTTATTTGAAGCTAATCTTATAAGTTTGTTCTACACTTAATCAACTCAAACTTATGATACCAGTAAAAGGCTATGCGGCCCCAAAGGTCAAAGTCCCTTTAGAGCCCTTTAAATTTGAACGCCGTGAGGTGGGCCCTCATGATGTGCAGATCGAGATCGCTTATTGCGGTGTTTGCCATTCGGACATTCACCAGGTTCGCGACGAATGGGGAGGCTCTATTTTCCCTATGGTGCCGGGACACGAAATAGTAGGCAAGATCACCAAAGTTGGCGATCAGGTTACCAAATTCAAAGTTGGCGAAACGGCCGGTATTGGCTGCTTTGTCGATTCCTGCCGCCATTGCCCAAGCTGCCTGGCCGGACTTGAACAATATTGCGAGGTAGGCATGGTAGCCACCTATAACGGCCGTGATAAAGAAGGGCAGCCAACTTACGGCGGCTATTCGAACCAGATCATTGTCGACGAAAATTATACGCTTCATATTTCCGACAAACTGCCGCTTTCAGGTGTTGCACCGTTGCTTTGCGCAGGCATCACTACCTATTCGCCTATAATGGAATGGGGAATGGGCAAGGGCCACAAGGTAGGCGTAGTAGGTTTAGGCGGATTGGGCCACATGGCTGTTAAATTGGCTGCTTCAAAAGGAGCTGAAGTTACTGTGCTAAGCACATCTCCATCCAAACAAGCTGATGCCGAAAAATTAGGGGCCCATCATTTTATTGTGACTAAGGACCCTGCCCAAATGCAGGCGGCTGCCAATTCACTTGACTTTATTATAAACACCATATCCGCCCAGCACGAGTACAATGATTATCTTCCTTTACTTAAGTTAGATGGTACTATGGTATTGGTAGGCGTTCCGCCTGACGCGCCAAGCTTAGCGGCCTTTTACCTCATTATGAAGCGCAGACGTATAGCCGGTTCGCTGATCGGCGGCATCAAGGAAACCCAGGAAATGCTGGATTATTGCGCCGAGCATGGCATCACATCCGATGTGGAAGTGATCAACATCGACTATATCAATGAAGCCTATGAGCGCATGATCAAAGGTGATGTGCGGTATAGGTTTGTGATAGATATGGCGAGTTTGTAATAAGTCCGAAAGTCTGGAAGACCGAAAGTCCGAAAGATTTTGGCATGTGTTGAATGTGCCTGCATTACGCTTATTTTTACTCACCCGATCTGCGCTTCGCTGGATCACCCTCTCTCCGCTAAAGCGGAAAGAGGGTAAAACATCCATCTTCTCCCTCTTTCCGGCTTGCCGGAGAGAGGGATGTCAAGCAAAGCGATGACAGGTCCAAAGGACTCCTTTGGAGGTGAGTCAACTATGCAGTTTGCTAAAAACCATCTAACTTCGTCAACTCAATCCAACTTAATCAACTAATGACCATCCCATTCCATCAACTTCAATCCGAATTTAAACGGGTATTGCTTTCTCTTAACTTTTCAGAGGACAGGGCCAAACAATGCGCTAATATTTTTGCTGAGAACAGCCGGGATGGCGTGTACACCCACGGATTGAACCGCTTCCCCACCTTTGTTCAATATGTAAAAGATGGTTTGGTTAATGCTGATGGTGAGCCGATCAAAGTGGGTGGTTTTGGGTTGATAGAGCAATGGAACGGCAATCTTGGCCCGGGTATGCTGAATGCCAGTTTTTGTATGGAACGGGCCATCAGCATTGCAAAAGAAAACGGTATAGCCTGTGTATCGATAAAAAACACCAGCCACTGGATGCGCGGCGGCACTTATGGCTGGCAGGCTGCGGAGGCCGGCCTGATAGCAATCTGTTTTACCAATACCATTGCCAATATGCCACCATGGGGCGGTATTGATGCAAGGTTGGGCAATAATCCTCTTGTGATTTCGGTACCGCGAAAAGAAGGGCACATTGTGCTGGATATGGCCATTTCTCAATATTCATTCGGCAAACTCAATCTTTACAAATCAAAAAATGAGCAATTGCCTTTGCCTGGAGGATATGACAGCGATGGCAACTTAACTACTGATCCGGCCGCCATTATCGAATCACAGCGGCCTTTCCCCATCGGCTTCTGGAAGGGATCAGGATTATCCCTGGTGTTGGATCTTTTGGCTACAGTGCTCAGCCAGGGCAGGTCAACTGGCGAGGTCACAAAAAACGGATCCGAATCCGGCGTGTCGCAAGTGTTTATCTGTATCAAACCTCACGACGGTATAAAAACCGGAACATTAGTAAAGGAGATCCTCGCCTACACTAAAAGTAGCCGCACCGAAAAGGGCAAAGAAATTTTATATCCCGGCGAAAACACCCTTAGGATAAGAGAAAAAAGCATGAAGGATGGTGTTTGGGTGGATGAGAAGATTTGGGAAAAGGTAAAATCTCTTTAACTAATCCTATAAACCTTAATTCATGCCCTCATCTTGAACACTGCTAAGATCCAGCTTTGGCTCCATCGCAAATAACCCAAAAAAAGCAGGAGAACCAGGCAAACAGATGTGATGGTTAAGGTCTTCCATACTTCTTGATTGAGTAAGGTGTAAGATGCACCCGTCACGATAAGGCAAAGCATAAGTGCTCCGCTTGTTGTGGTCGACGGGAATAAAAGCAGGATTGCGCCAACTATCTCCGCACAACCTACAAAGGTGAGCAGCCAATGTGCGTAGCCCCACTCGTGAAAATGTTGTGCCGTTACTTCATTTCCCGAAATTTTCTTGTAGCCCACATATAGAAAAAATACCGCCATCAATAAGGTGAGCGCCCATATACCTGTAGTTTTTAACATCGTCATAATAATTTATGTGTTGAATTTTACACGATAAAGTTCATGAACAAGCCGGCCAATTTTATTATCAAATGATAAGAAATCTATTCCCTGATCTGCGCGCGGATACGGCTTAGCGAAATTGGCGTAATACCCAAATAAGAGGCCACATGATAAGCCGGTACCAACTGCTCCAGTTCGGGGTGTTGTTTTTGGAGCAGTTCATACCTTTCGGAGGCTGAGAGGATAAGTAATTGCGATTCCTTTTCAAATTTTTTCATGAGCAGACTGTGGGCCGATTCATAAGCTACCCGCAGCCAAAAAGGATCGCTTTGCATCAATTTTTGAAATTCTTTATAGCGGATCAGCAGCACTGTACTCTCTGTAAGCGCCTGAATGGTAACTGTTGATGGATGACCTAGCGTGAGATCATAATAAGACCCGGTAAAATCGCCCTTAAACCCAAAGGCTTTATTGTACTCACGGCCCTCCTTATCGATATAAAACTCGCGGAATACGCCTTTACAGATATATCCTGTATAAACAGGAGTGGCGTTATGCTTCAGAAAAAGCTCATTCTTAGCATAATGCTTGAGTGAACAAAGTTTATCCAATATGGAAAGATCTTTATCATTATCGCCGGTAATTTTCCTCAGCACATTTTTTATTTCATCAAGCTCTTCCATTTACATCATAAACAATCATAACAATCCTTTAATCGTGTCATTTATATAGCGAAGATATTTTTTCAATGCTGATCTCCTGCACCGGCGAAAAATCTTTTGAAGCCATATAGCTTTCCAGGCTATAAAGTAATTGCTTCGCTTCCGGCCGTTTTTCCTGGTCAGTGAGCAGATCGATCCCCGATACCATCAGCTTACCTTTTCCAGCGTTACATTCAAAAATGAGTCCGAGGGGCCGGGCAGTAAACCAATCGTCGATCACCCTTACAATTGGCTTCAACCCGCTTTCCACCGAATCCAACCGAATGGCATTGGAGTGCGACATAGCATCCCACCATTGCCAGTTGCTATACCCTTGCGTTGGGAATTCCTTAAATGCAGGGTGCCTGGGATCGCATAAAATACCCAGCGTAACCGGCGCCTGCCCATGTGTCCAGGCGGTGTTCCAGAATATACTGGAAAAGCCAATGGCAATACCCCCACCTTTATCCTTTTTAAGCGTGCCCTTTTTAAGCGTCAACAATACCTTGCCCCCGCCATTCAATGTTTCGATGGCCTTTTTGTCGATCGTTTGTGTTACTAAAATTTCCTTATCAACAGCCGGCAAACTGGCCGGGTAAACAAATATATCCCAGGAGTTTTGATGACTTGCAACGTCCACGGTCAAAATCAATCTTGATGGGGTTTTAATAGAGGCCAGTGATTGTTTGATCGTTCCAAGTTTGATACCATTACCAAAAGGTATATTTGTTTTTGCGAGCTCGCCCTTAAACAATACCTCCCCCCTATCATTTTTTATGTTCCACAAGGGATTTGTATTGTTTATTATTGATGGGCCAAACTGCGCAATTTCAACAGGTACAGCTAACTCTTCATTATTCAAATAAACCATTTTTGGCAACCTCACCAGCGGTACTACCGGATTGCAAAACCTGCTGTATTCTTTTGCGCTGATATAACCCTTATCACCCCAAAAAACATTGAGCACGCCTACTAATGCAGTCCCCTGCCCAGGGAAATCATACAGGCCCAGCAATTGAAATCCGCCGAAACCTGGTGTGCGCAAGGCTGCTTCAATATCTGCTTTATAACATAAGGCCTGCAATTTTCCTGACGCATATAAAAAATCGCGGTCGAGCTTCCCCATACCATTTTTCTCAAGCTGATCCCTGAATATTTCAAAGTTTTTGGCTTTCAATATCCCGTCATACTTCGCGATCTCACTAAAATCTGGATACACGCACCACTGACCGATCTCATGGCTAACCGTAGGATGCTGCCATTTCTTTATCGTGTCGCGCCAATCATAATCGCTCCGTGGCGGCTGACTATTGATAATACTCTTCAATCCCGCACCCCAAGCTTGTATCCTCGGATCGGCGGTGCTATTATAATTACTTTCTTTAATAATAGGCCAGCCCGAACCTGTTGTATATAACCGCCGCGAGTCGCGTTTCTTCCAGTAATTCACAAAGTCGGTAAGGTATTTTACCTGGTGATCTCCCGCAGGTTCGTTGCCATAATCCATCATACAAAAGGATGGGTGGTTACCGTAAGCTTTCGAGATGCGCCTGCTTTCCTCATAAATATATTGATCAATCGGCTTCCCATCGCCTATCGCCGAGCCCTCATTTGCCCAAGAATCACATTCAATATGCAGGTAAAAACCTGTACGGTCGGCGGCCTCAAAAGCGGCATCAGGCGGGCACCAGGAATGAAAACGGAAATGGTTCAAACCATAAGCCTTGCATATTTTAAATATGCGCATCCATGAGGCCACATCTGTTGGCGGGTAACCTGTTTTTGGATATGCCGCACATTCCAGCGTACCGCGGAGCATGGTTGGCCTGCCGTTAATGGTAAATTGGGTACCTTGGGTCGAGAATTCGCGCATGCCGAACAGTACAGATTTCTGATCGGATGCTGACGTACCTGCTGACACGCTTACCCGCATTTTATAAATATCCGGATGAAATTCGCTCCATAATAATGGGTTTTCCCCCATCGGGTAGACGATCTCAACACTGCCGCTTTTCTCTATTTTTTGGTTCTTTGAAACGTCATTTAGCTTTGCCGAAACGGGGTTTTCAGATAAGGCCAAAAGCCTAATATGTGCATTAACAGGCTTTCCGGTGATATTATTCACCATTATGCGGGCAACAACCTGTTTCTTCTTTATATCCGGGTACAACTGCACATCATCAATATAAACCGGCGATCTCACCTCTAAAAACAACTTGCCGATCATCCCGTTCCAGTTGCCCTGTGTATGGTCGGTAATACTATGGGAGTTTTGGCCAACATCGATATCCTTTGTGCGGTTATCAACCCTGATGGTGATCCGGTGATGCGCTGCAGTCAACAAATTCGAAAGATCATAAACATGCGCCGTAGCCAGGCTGTTTTGCATGCCTACCCGCTTGTTATCAACCCAGACCACGGTTTCCCAATGACTGCGCTCGATATAAAGTTCAATATATTTACCGTGCCAGGAAGCAGGGACATCAATCGTTTTCTGATACCAGGCAGCACCCTTATAATATTTAACCGGCTGCAACCAGAATGGCACCTTAATATTACCGGCAACACGGTATTTAGCATATTCCGGACTTTTAAACCAGGTCGAATCCTCAATGGTTCCCGTCCAGGGCGTGTGTAAAGTAATATCGTTCCCCTTGCCATTGGTAGTCATTGAACCGGGAAGCATGATGTGATCTTCTAACTTGCGGTCATACCATTTTTGCTCAAACCCCTTATCCAATGAATCAATTTGAAAATTCCATGCGCCGGAAAGATCGATCTTATTCTCAGATGTCTTATTTTTTGGCGATTGGGCACGGGAATTATACGTCAATGTGCCTAATAAAAAAAAACATAAAAGGATACAGACGATCTTTTTCATTATATGAAGATAGAGCATATTAAACAAAAATGATATTTCATTAAAAATATCAGCCACATGGTTGATTTTATTTTTAATGACTGATATAAATTAAAAGCTTTACGAGCGTGCTTACATAAAAAATATTTACCGCTATGAAGAGCGTCCTCATTTTAGTCTTTTTAATTGTTGCATCATTCGCAGTCCATGGCCAAAGCAAGTCAGGTGAGGCCGTTTTATTTGGCAGCGGAGTAATTTCAACTCCCTACCATGAATGGACAACAACCTTTACGCCTGATGGTAATACGGTTTATTTTTCTCGGGGCAGGTCACCGGAGGCCATTATTTATTCTAAAAAATTAAATGGCAAATGGCAAACGCCGCAAATTGCTGATTTCTCTGGTACATGGTATGATACCGACCCATTTATTACCCGCGATGGCAAACACCTGTATTTTTGTTCTAACAGGCCGGCCGATCAAAACCCAACCACAAAGACAGATAAAACTTTCCATATATGGGTTGTAGCCAGGATCGATGAAGATAAATGGTCGGTGCCGGCACTTTTAGATACCATAATTAATCACCCGGGCGTAAATAGCTGGTATCCTTCTGAAACCGAAAATGGAGATTTTTACTTTCATTCATACGGTCGCCCTGGTGGGCATGGTAA
>Ga0206930_1037_pt1 | contig 29043 bp, 27 predicted proteins | sample Alteio_BWOrgHeat_20_FD_152939 | JGI IMG/M metagenome (GOLD analysis project Ga0206930, IMG submission 152939) | Enriched cells from forest soil in Barre Woods Harvard Forest LTER site, Petersham, Massachusetts, United States -... | ecosystem: Environmental > Terrestrial > Soil > Temperate forest >... | reverse complement strand
TTTTTCAATATAAAAAAGGGATAGAAATTTAAATTTCTATCCCTTTTTTATATTGATTTATTTATCTTTTACTTAACTGCTGCCTGCATATCCAAAAGCTCCTTATCGTGATGATACTTTATTTCGGGCTTGATATCAAAGTACATCAACGCCCCATTGTCTGCTGTGTATTTTGGCCAGTTTGGCAAACCTTTGGCATTAGGGTCCCCAGTGGTGGCGAAGTTGATCCAGGCCTGGCTCATTTTGTCGGCCAGTTTATAGGCTTCCTTACCGCCCCCGGTCATTTCCTCGCAACGGGCTATGTTATCAAATTCGAAAGGAATATCCATACAATGGATCGCCTTAAACCTTCCATCAAAAACCGGCGATTGGAAGCCAAACATATACATGTAAACAGGCGCGCCGCCAAATTTAGTTTTGCGATCGGCTTGCCATAATACACCTGGCCTGAACAGCGTAAGGTCTATGTCCATATAATCTGATGGCTTAGTGGTGTTAGGATAAGCTTTATTCACTGCTGCAATATAAGTGTCTGCCTTATCGCCGTATTTCTTTTTCAGGTCTCTTTTAACATCATCCATCGAATAGTTTCTGATTGCCGGATTAATGATCGATGCAAAAAATTCGTTTTTGGTCGACCCCAGCAGCACCGGCACATTTTTGGATATTTCCAGCACTTTTGGGTCATCCAATTGATAAGGCAAAAAGGTACCGTCATTACTTGGCTCCCAGTTCAGGCCAAACATCCATACGCTTTTTCCTTCGGCCTTCATTTCTGCCTGTACTTTTGATAATGCTCTTTTACCCGCAGCATTCAGCCTTTCATAAGAAATATGCTGAAGCGAATCTACTTGTGATGGTTGGAAATGCAGTTCATCCAATATTGCTGCACCTATCCTTTTTGATATAGCAGCATCCATAAATTTACCGGCATAGCTGCCGCTCTCAACAATGGCTTTCTGGAACAACCCCTTTGCCGAGGGTGCCGACAACAAAGTATTTACCTTGCCGCCACCGCCCGACTGGCCAAATATGGTCACATTATCAGGATCGCCGCCAAACTGGCCTATGTTGTCCTTTACCCATTGCAGGGCGGTCACAATATCCATAATGCCCACATTGGCCGACGATTTATATTTATCGCCATAAGCTGACAGGTCCAAAAATCCCAATACATTCAACCGGTGATTAATGGAAACCACCACCACATCACCCTTCCTGCTCAGGTTTTCTCCGTCGTATGACGGCAACTCAATAGATGAACCAGCCGTGTATCCGCCGCCATGCAGCCAAACCATTACCGGGCGCTTTTTCTGGTCGCTGATACCGGGTGTCCATACGTTTAACTTAAGGCAGTCTTCATTCGGAAAGCCCCAATCGTGATGAAATGGAAATTCCATCTCGTCATTCACGCTGGTGGTTGCATCAATAGGGCAAACAGCGCCATAAGTAAGCGAGCTTCTGATACCTTTCCACGGTGCTAGTTTTTCAGCAGGTTGGAAACGTTCAGCTTTGCCATAGGGGATGCCCTTGTAGGTAAATATTCCCTTGTGAATATAGCCGCGTACCTGTCCGCTCTGGGTTCCGGTAACTGCAATATTTTCGCCAACACTAATCGCATCATCACTTTTTTTCCTGGCTGAAGGCAAGGTAAGGCGCAAGAGCAATAGCCAGCCCGATCAAAAGAGTTTGGGTTCTTTTCATGTTTAATTGGTTTAAAGGATTTATCTTTCGTAGGGGAAAGAGGCGCAACATCAAAGTGTCAACGCTACACAATGATAGTGATATTTTTTAATTTAACAAATTGTTACAATAGAAAATATCAAGATAATCTTGCTCTTACGCACGGATGCATAAAACGAGATTAGAATGTATGTTTATCGGATTGTCGCTATTCTATTTTGCAATAATCAAATTATAAAGCATATCCCTAGGTGTGGGAATCTGCTCATTCACGGCTCCCAATAATATGACATATAAATTACGATTCCGTTTTAAAAACATTAATTCCAGAGGAGCTTTGTGATTTTTAAAGTCTTCTTTGATATTTGCATAAATATCCTTAGGCGAATTTATTCCATATCTTATTGAAAAGTTTTCAAATTTTGAATAATAGTAAGCCAAGGAATCATTCTTTTCAATTATACCAGTTGAATCGCCAAATAGGGTAAAAAAAATGTTCGATATTCTTTCTTTAGGCCCTTCCCGGTATCCTATTTCAAATTCCGCATTATTCAAGTCTTGTGAATATTCGTTACCAATTGACATGGATGAAGGACTAAAACTTTCATTGACTATTTTTTTTACTGATAAATCATTTACTGTATCAATCTTATACACCTGTACTAGAAAGTTCTTATTATAGTAAAACTCTGAAATCGTATTTCTTCGTCTACTCTCCTTAGATTCATCTAACACTAATTTATTTCTGTTTTTGAACAATTTTAAATATTCATCAGGTGCTGTTTGTGATTTTGTCACGGAATCTAATTTTACATTATTAGAATAGTTTGAAAATATTTCTGAAGTATTCCATAAAAATTTAATAACTATTATTAAAATTATGACACCTAGTATTATCACAAAAGTTCTTATCATACTATCGCCTTTTTTGGTGCTTTCACTAACAAAACATTAATATCTGTCACTTCTTATCCACCACCTCAAACCCCGCCAATAAATTCATATTCGGGTCAACGGTGATACTTGACGGCTTCACATCAGCCGCTACCGAGACAACGGTAGTTTTATTATTGATATCGAATCTTTCTAACTTATTACCGATCATGCACTCCAATGTAAACACATAAGGCATATCCTGTTTTTGTTCTACCTGGATATTAACCACTTTCTTCTCAGCATCATAACTCCAGCTGATGTTCAGCTGCGGATGCCCGGGAGTAAACAACCATTGCTTGAAAAACTGCTCAAGGTTTTGCCCGCTGGCTTTTTCCATTTCAACACGCAGATCATCTGTGTTGGCATTACTGTTTTCATATTTGGCATAATAAGCGCGGATGCCCTTCCAGAATACTTCATCACCCAATTTCCTGCGCAGCATATGCAGTACCCAGCCGCCTTTTTGGTAACTGTTGGCATTCAGCATTACCATATAGTTCTTTTTTACGGAGGTGTCAACAACCGGGGTCATCCGTTCTTTTTCAAATTGAAAAACTTGTTCGCGGTCTTTTGCCTGGCGGTCATTCAATACAGCCTCACCGTATTTCTGTTCGAGATATACATTAGTCATGTAGGTAGCAAAACCCTCACTGAGCCATAAATGAGCAAAATTCTTTTCACTCGCGGCATCGCCGAACCATTGGTGTGCAATTTCATGGGCCATTAACTCTTCAATACCCTTGTCGCCCACTGAGTTTTCAAAATAGAAAATACAGCTGGCGTTCTCCATCCCACCGAATATGGTCTTCGACTGCACATTGGCCAGTTTTTCATAGGCATATGGGCCTATCTTGTCCATATAATAAGCCAATATCTCCTTGGCAACTGCATAGCCATTGAAACCAACCTCTTTATTATCCGGGAACACATAGGTATAAACGGGGATTCCCTTTACATCCCCGGTATGATCAATGGCAAAATCGGCCACACCAATCACCATTACCTTAGTGGGCAATACTGTGGATTCTTTCCAATGGGTTAATCTTAAATTACCTGGTAATTCTTTTTCTTCGGTTTTCAAACCGTTTGCCACTACCTGGTAGTGATCTGGGGCGGTCACTATAAAATCAACCGTTGCCTTGTCGGCAGGCTCATCTACACAAGGCAGCCAGTTATGCGCACGGTTCGGCCAGTTATCGCCAAAAAAAGTACGGTGGCCGAATTTATTGGTTGAAATGATCAGCCCGTCTGCCGGGATACCCTGGTAACGGATCGTGTATGTATGCTCACTTCCTGCTTTTGCGGTAGTATTTATATGGATATCATCATTATCCTGGCTAAACTGAACAGGGATGCCTTTCTCGGTCACTGCGCTCACCAGCATGCCTTTGCCCGATTCATTTTTCTTTACCAAATCGATTTTAAACGACCTCGCATCTTTCAAAAACCTTATTGAAATCTCCGCCCGGCCTTTTATCTGGTTATTCTGGTCGTTCAGTTTTAGATCGAAGCTGTAATGTTGCACATTAATCACAGCATCGGGAGACTGGGCTTTTACAGAAAGGCAAAGTACTGAGCCCAGCAAAAAGATGGTAATTTGTTTTATCATAAACGAGAATTAGTATTTTAAAGATAAAATGTATTTACAACTCCCAAAACCAAAAGCGGCCAAAGCCGCTTAAAATAAATTCGAAATTGAACATCCGAAATTCGAAATTACTTCGGCATTCTCCGCATCATATTCGCCATTGCAGCCGGGTTGCTCATTTGCTTCATCACCTTGTGCATGTCTTCAAATTGCTTAATCAGGCGGTTCACTTCCTGCAGATCAGTTCCTGAGCCTTTGGCAATGCGATTGCGCCGGCTTTGATTGATCGAATCCGGGTTCTCTTTTTCAAAAGGGGTCATCGATTGTATGATCGATTCAATATTTTTAAACGCATCATCATCCACCTCTACATTCTTCATCATTTTGCCTACACCGGGTATCATGCCCATCAGGTCCTTCATGTTACCCATTTTTTTGATCTGCTGTATCTGCCCGTAAAAATCATTAAAGTCGAATTTATTCTTACGGATCTTCTTTTGCAGCTCGGCGGCTTCCTTCTCATCAAATTGCTGCTGCGCGCGTTCTACTAACGAGATCACGTCGCCCATGCCCAGTATCCTCGAGGCCATACGGTCGGGATGGAACACATCCAGCGCTTCCATCTTCTCGCCCGTACCTATAAATTTGATCGGCTTGTTCACCACCGATTTGATCGATAAGGCCGCACCTCCGCGTGTATCACCATCCAGCTTAGTCAATACCACGCCGGTAAAATCAAGCCTGTCGTTAAACACCTTGGCCGTGTTCACTGCATCCTGGCCCGTCATGGAATCTACCACGAATAAGATTTCATGTGGATTTAAGGCAGCCTTCACCTGTTCAATCTCCACCATCATGGCCTCATCTATAGATAAACGGCCTGCCGTATCCACGATCACGATATTATTGCCATTCTGTTTGGCCTGGGCCACGCCTGCTTTTGCTATCGCGATAGGATCTTTTGATTCCAGATCTGCATATACCGGGATCCCGATCTGCTCGCCCAAAACCTTCAATTGCTCAATAGCCGCCGGGCGGTAAACGTCGCCAGCTACCAATAAAGGCTTCTTGTTCTTTTGTGTCTTTAAAAAATTAGCCAGTTTACCGCTGAAGGTAGTTTTACCCGCACCGTTCAAACCTGCGATAAGGATTATCGTTGGCGAAGCCGTTAAGTTCAGCTCCGCTGTGGTGCCGCCCATCAGTTCGGCCAGCTCATCGTTCATGATCTTGGTCAGCAATTGCCCCGGCGAAATAGCGGTTAATACATTCTGGCCAATTGCCTTTTGCCTTACCTCATCGGTAAAGGTTTTTGCAGTTTTATAGTTAACGTCGGCATCAAGGAGCGCTTTGCGTATCTCCTTCATGGTTTCCGCCACGTTGATCTCAGTAATAGTTCCCTGTCCCTTCAGGACCTTAAATGCCCTGTCGAGTTTATCCGAAAGATTTTCAAACATGAATATTTTTCAATTAAGGCTGCAAAGTTAAGATTTTAGACCGAAACAGCCCAACGCTCTAATTTGGCACTTTAGAGTATTCCCATTCAATTTTTTTTCACCCCCTTTCCGCGTAGCGAAGAGAGGGTCGACCAGCGTAGCGCAGTCGGGGTGAGTCTTCGCCGCCACACATTTATAATAATATTTATAAAGTGTTGTTTTAACACTTATTTTTTATACTTTAGTTTGATTTTCCCAATCGTTATACCACAACATCATGATCAAAAAAGTACTCCTTACAGGTGCAATTTACGCAAGCATCCTGTCAGCATACGGTCAAACCAACCAAAAACCAACCACAGATGTGTATACCGTTTTCGCCGACCAGAAAAAGGCGCACATTCCCTCAACCATGTACGGTATCTTTTTTGAAGACATCAACATGGCGGCCGATGGCGGCGTTTATGCAGAACTAGTGAAAAATCGCTCTTTTGAATTTGGCATACCCCTGCAAGGCTGGACACCACATGAGAAAAATGGAAATACCATCCGTGATCTGAACAAATATGAAGCGTTAAGCAATTTTTTGATACTGAACCGTGGGCCTGAGTCGCCCGATAACCCGCGCTATTTGAGGATACTCGAAACTGATGCCGCCAAGCCTTTAGGTATCTCAAACGAAGGCTTCCGTGGAATGGGGATCAAGGAAGGTGAAAATTATAATTTTTCGATACTTGGCCGCCAGGGCGAACAAAGTTCGATAAAGCTCAACATCGAGTTGCATGGCGAGGATGGAAGCGTAATCGGCAAAACCGAATTAACACCTGCCGGTAAAGACTGGAAAAGATATGGAGTAACATTTAAAGCGACTGCGACCGCTAATAAAGCACAACTCTATATCTGGCTTGATGGCAAGGGTTATATCGATATGGATATGGTCAGCCTGTTTCCCGAGCATACCTGGAAAAACAGGCCGGGTGGTTTACGTGCCGACCTGGTGCAAAAACTTGCTGACCTTCACCCCGGCTTTTTGCGCTTCCCCGGCGGTTGCATCGTGGAAGGCCGCGACCTCGCCAACCGTTACCAGTGGAAGAAAACCCTGGGCGATATTGATAACCGTAAAACCATTATCAGCCGCTGGAACCAGGAGATACAGGGTCGGTTTATGGCCGATTACTATCAAAGCTTCGGCCTTGGCTTTATGGAGTATTTTTTAACCGCCGAGGATATTGGCGCATCACCATTGCCTATTTTAAATTGCGGAATGGCCTGCGAGTTCAATACAGGCGAGGTTGTGCCTTTGGACCAACTCGACCCTTACATCCAGGATGCGCTTGACCTGGTTGAATTTGCAAACGGAGGCCCGGATACCAAATGGGGCAAACTTCGGACCGATCTTGGTCACCCAAAACCTTTCCATTTAAAAATGATCGGTGTAGGCAACGAACAATGGGGCCCGCAATATGTTGAACGCTGGAAACTATTTTCCAAAGCCATAAAAGATAAATACCCGGATATAAAGCTGGTAACGAGTGTGGGCCCGCTGCCTTCAGGCGAGTGGTTTGATTTGTTGAACAAAACCTTTCGCGGCCTCCATGCAGATATCCTGGACGAACACTATTACCAACGGCCTGAATGGTTCTTAAAGAATGTGAACCGTTATGATAATTACGACCGCAAAGGCCCTAAAATATTTGTAGGCGAATATGCCGCCCAAAGTGTAGCCACCGTAAGCCCCGATAATAAAAACAACTGGGAGTGCGCACTGTCAGAAGCGGCTTACATGACCGGACTGGAACGAAATGCTGATGTGGTGAACCTCGCATCCTACGCCCCGCTATTTGCCCATGTTGAAGCCTGGCAATGGACGCCTAACCTCATCTGGTTTGATAACCTGCGATCATATGCAACGCCAAATTACTACGTGCAGCAGCTTTTTTCTCTAAATAAAGGTACGGACGTAGTTCCACTGCTATTAAACAACGAAGCCGTGGAGGGCCAAAACGGTTGCTACGCCACCGCCTGCCTCGACAAAAACACCAATGAGCTGGTGATCAAATTTGTAAATACAACCGCCGATAACAAGAGCATCAAAATAAACATCCAGGCCGCTTCCGGATATCAAAAGACTGTAAGCGTAACCACATTAGCAAGCACAAACAAAAACGCGGAGAACTCATTAACACAACCCAATGTAGTAAGCCCTATTCAATCGGCCGCGAAAATGGAGGGGAAGTCCCTTAATATGGATATCGAACCCTATTCATTAAAAGTAATTAGAATAAAAAGGGGATGATCCTAAATAATGAAAGGTCGATCAAAGACCTTTCACCAACTTATTCATCTCCGCATTAAAATTACCTTTATTGATCCCAGTCAATTTATCCAGGGCTTTAAAGTAATTGTCATCACCCTTTTCCCTTGGCCCACAACCCAGCAGCTCCATAACGGGATCAAACCCCTTTTCACGCTCAATTTTTTGTACTATTAGGGCATTCAGCATGTAGCCCACCTTCATCGCCTTTTGGCCGTCCTCAAAATTGGTGGTTTCCAGGTACAGGTTCAGCCAATCAGCATTGGGGTTAGCTGCCACATATTTTTTAAATTTCATTACGATCTCGTCCCAGGTATATCCCCAGCTACCGCCATATAAATAAGCACAGCCTTCATCAACCGGGCGATTGATCACCGCCGATTTCATCACAGTCCTTAATCTGTCGTGCCACAGGTCGTGCGGGTCAAAAAAACTGTCGTAATAACTTCCACCGTTTACATAGATGTCCCGGTTATCCTCATGCGAACTCAACGACCCGCTCTTTAACCCGTTATAATCCGCTTCATATTCTATACCCACAACCTGAAGCACTTCGGATAGGTTATTGCAGCAATAACTGTCAAAGGATAAAACGGGGCATTTTAATTTTTTATCATATGATTGTATCGCTGTTTCAAAAGCCTTAACATCATTTTTATTCAGGGTGTCTTTATAATGCCAGGTCATGCTCCCCACACGTTTTGTTTTCCATGAAATTGTATTTTGCTTTAATGGTGAGTAAAAATAAAACTGGCCATTCTCTCTTTTTGCTTTCAATTTAAAACTCGCACGCAAAAGGGGGGCGTTTTCTGATATACCCATATAGGAGAGTTGAATAATAAAGTCATCATCACTCAGCTTCACAATGTTGGTAACATAATATCTGAATACGACATCATCTTTCGTCTTTATTTTATGATCCAACAGTTTTAACTCATCCATAAGTGCGGCTGTTTCCAGTAGATTTTCTTTCAAAACAAATGTATTATCCCTGATAGGTTTTCCTTTTTGATCGAGAAATCCATTTAGCGAAACGATTAATTGATTTTTTGTAACCGAATCCTTCGATATGTTGATAATATTTTGAACAATAACGGATTGGGCATGACAAAGGCTGGTAATGGCCGCCATTAGACAGGCCATGACAAGCCGGATAGGTTTTACAGGCATAGGGATAATTTTATCCGAAAGATAAGAATATTATTACCTCGTTTTTAGAATTTGGATCAGGGGAACGTATAATTCACGCCCATCGCAATACCTTCGGTAGCCTGTGGGTCGCGGGAGGTGTTTTTGTCATACAACAAAGTAGCGTTCATGCTTACATTGATTAGCCTGTTTACTTTGGCAGTCAACGTTGCATCCAGTCGATGGGTAGTATAGGCTACCGGCTGTATGTAAGGTATAAATATGGCATAACGGGCGGTGAGGTGCAGATTTTTCATGATATCCTTATCAACGCTTCCTACAGCCTGCACGGCCAATTGGTTTAAAAACATATGGCCCGGTTTAACACCATAGTTTTGAGGTAGGTTGTGATAGATAGTGGTATCCGTCAGGAAGGTTTGCTTTGCCGTACCCGTACCCAGGCGAACATCATAAAATTTGTTGGGCTTGTATTCAAAACCTAAGGATTCCGTGAGGTAACCCGGTGCCATAAAATTGGAAATGATCAACCCATGGGGAACGGGGTTTCCGTTCTCATCTGTATACTGATAGCCCGGCGCAAATTGCGATTCAAAGCTTAATGAACCAAAAAGATACCAGTGTTTTGATAATTGGCTCGCTATCTTGTTATCTAAAAATATACGGTCATTCGTTTTTCGCGAACCCTGGCCCTTTGTTGCCGCCACGCCATAGATCAGGTTGGTTTCCGAGGTGTAATCCAGGGGCGTTTTATTATATTCAGCCTTAAAATCAAAATTGGTTCCAAGGGCTACTGAACTTATACCTCCAGCGCTCCAATTATTGGTAAAGGCCGACTGGTTAAAATTCAATCCAAAAACAACGCTTTTATGCCAATAGCTCACTTTATAGTCGAGTAGTTCCACAGGTATTTGTTGTTCATTTACCTGTACTGGCCTTATGCGGGTGGGAATGGCGTTTTTTTGCGGATCTACGCGATAACGGTTAAGTAAATTGGTGTCGGCTTTAAGGCTATCGGCCTTTTGTGCAAAGGCAGATGAAAAGAATAGTGTAGAAATTAATAGCCCCAGACCTATTTTTAACATAGTGTGCAAATTAAAGCAAAAACAATTTTCTTTTAAAATCTATCTGACCTTAAGTTTTGCCTCAAGGCGACAGCGTTCAGCTTTTTGCCGGATTTAAAGGTGGCAATGCAAATATTTTTTTGTTACGGCGGTATCGGCGCAAGTTATTTCGTATGTAAATTATAAAATCATACTCGCTGGCAGTGGTTACCATATAGTATCCCGGCCTGTACCTGGTCATAAAATCGGTAAGCTCCTGGTCCTTTAATTTTGTGATATTGCCCACAAAGGTCCTGTTAAAGCGGTAATCAATAACGTTTTGCTCGTAATCCGCCTGTATGATCCCTTGCAGATGCTGGGCATTGCGTCCGCTTTTACTGATGGAATTATAAAGTGCATCAATACTTAAACCGGCACCACCACCCGGCGACACAGTAAAGGGGTTACTATAAGCGCTTGAGCCATAAGCTTTGCTAAATTCCTTCCTTGTAGCAGCAAGTCTCCTTAGCGGGGTAGCCAATGAATCACGAATGGTAACCTCTCTTAAAGGGATTGCCAGCCGCTGCAAATAGACCACCAGGTTTTCATTGCTTTTTATTGCTATCGTGTCAGGAGCATAATCATCCCTTGTAAAGATTATCTTATCTCCCGGTCGGGCCTCTATTTTGAATTCACCCTTCAGGTTATTATAAAAGGATTTTCCTGTATATATGTTCAGAATATTTACCCGGTTAACCCGGTCCTTGGTATCCTTATCAAAAACGATCCCCTCCACCTGGTTTTCCTGTGCGGCAGCTTTAGGCATCATTCCGCAAAAAAACAGTAACAGCCAAAATCTCATTACAAAGATAAAACTAAGCTTTCGGGAGGCCCTCATCACGCTATTTAACAAAAATTAACATCCCTATTTAACCACTGTAAGCTTTTGACCGATCTTTATGCTATTATCTGAAAGGTTATTTAATCCTTTAAGTTCATCAACCGTTAGTCCAAAACGTTTGGAAATGGAGTATAGTGTATCGCCCTGCACGACAGTGTACTGTTTGTTTCCCTGATATAGGTTGTTTACCCGTGATGTATCCCGGGTTACAGAATCTTTTGCCGCTGTAATTGTATTATCATTGATCTGCGTAAGCACCCTGTCCTCGCGCTTTATTTTTTGTGTATCAGTTTCAGGGCGGTCATACTGATCGAGGTTATATTTTTGGATGATGTTGATCAGCAATTTGGGGTAATTGGGATTGGTGGCATATCCTGCATCCTTTAAACCATTTGCCCAACCCACATAATCATTCTTATCCAGCATGAACAGCTTGGCATAACGCGGCCGCTTCAAAAATTCCGAGTGATCCCTGAACGAGTCCTCCGGCCTGTCATATACCCTGAAGCAGTCATTATGCTCATCATCATCCTTGTAATATCCCTTGCCTTTCCATTCGCTGTTACATTTTATGCCGAAATGGTTATTGGCGACTCTGGCCAATTCACCATTCCCGCTTCCAGATTCAAATAAGCCCTGCGCCAGAGTAATACTTGCCGGGATGCCATAAAGGTTCATCTCCTGTACAGCAATGGTTTTAAACTTATCAATATAGGTTAATGAAGTGTAGGGGGTATAGCCCGCTATAGCATCGCTGTTGGCTTTTTGGATTTCCTGGTTATTACGGTGTGCCTCGCGATTGCTGATCAATCCGTTATGCACAGCGCAAGAACTAAACAATAAGGCCGGTAGAATCAAGAGGGATAAATAAGCAGGTTTTCTCATTAACAATAAATCTTATTTGACGGTACAGATCATTCCATGCCAAACTTAAGACTTATATACAAATTATTTGGTATTTGATGCTAATTGTGCCTGTTCTTCGGGCTTTTCGTCGTAGGCATTCAGGTCATATTTAGTAATGATGTTTAAAACCTGCGATGCCCATTTGTGGCTGCTGCAATAGCCGCTTTTTTGTATCCCTTTGGCCCAACCGAGGTAATCATAGTGGGTCAACTCTTCTGAAAGGTGAGCGAATTTTTTGTGCTCAGTCATCAGCCGGGCAAAATCCTGGAAGGAATCCATAACTGAATCATACTTTTTATACGCGGTATGTACCTTTTTTTTGTGGTTATAAATTACCGAAGTGGTGCCACCCTTTACCCCAAACTGGTTATTCAGTGCCCTGGCTATCAAACTGTTCCCATTTGCCGATTCGTGCATGGCAACAGCAAGTATGATGCTTGCGGGCACTCCGGTTTCGTGCATAATGCGGATGGCGTTATCTTTAAATTGTTCTATATACGATTTGGATGTATTTTGAGCCGAAACGGCTAATGAGGATATTAACAGGGTGATAATCAGAATGAGTTTCTTCATAATTTATTTTTTTCTAATGATCATGATGCCATCACGAACCGGGAGAATCAGTTTTTCAACCCGTGTGTCTTTGGCTATCTGGTCATTAAGTTCGCGAATCGATTTGGTATCGGTGTCGCTCTCGCTGCCGTAAACCTTGCCTTTCCACAAAACATTGTCAATTATAATAAGTCCGCCTGACCGTACTTTGTCAAATATTAAATTAAAGTAATGTAAATTATTTTTCTTATCCGCATCGATAAATACCAGGTCGAAGATTTCTTCTTCCATTTCTACGATAATCTGCGCTGCGGCGCCGAAATGCAGCCTAACCTTTTTATCCACATTTGTGGATTTGAAGTGTTGAATCAGCATTTCTTCAAATTCCCGGTCAATTTCGATGGTGTGGATGATGCCGTCTTCGGTCAACCCTTCGGCAAGACAAATAGTGGCATAACCGGTAAAAGTTCCAATCTCCAGGATGCGGCGCGGCTGCACCATTTTGCTTAGCATACTCAGCAGCCTGCCCTGGTAATGGCCCGACAACATATGCGGCCGCAACACTTTCAAATAGGTCTCGCGGTTGATCTTTTGCAGCCCGGTTGGCTCCGGGTCGCAATGATCTTCCAGGTATAGTTGTAATGAATGGGGTAGAATGTCCATTGCGGCAAAGATAAAAAAATTAATTAATACGCTTTTCCATCCAGGATTGAAGAAGTATCACCGCCGAAACATTATCTACCAGCGCTTTATTCTGCCTCGCTTTTTTGCCCATTCCGCTTTGCGCTATTGCCGCTGATGCCATTTTTGAAGTAAACCGTTCGTCCAGCATTTCAATAGGGATATCAGGGAACGTCTTTTTAAGCAGATTTACAAATCCCTTCACATGTATGGCTGATTGCGATGGGGTATTATCCATTTGTTTGGGTTCACCAACAATAAAGCGCTCTACCTGTTCGGTTTGCAGGTATTTTTTGAGGTAATCAATGATAATAAGGGGATGCACCGTATCAAGCCCTGTAGCAATGATTTGCATCGGGTCGGTTACCGCGATGCCGATGCGTTTGGTACCATAATCGAAGGCCATTACTCTCATAATAGATGTGAGATTTTAGATGTGAGATATGAGAGCATAGTGATCAAAGGTACGTAGTTAAAAAGTAAAAATGCAGCTACAAGGCCGTTGTCTCAAATCTCATATCTCAAATCTAATGTCTAATTATTATCTTGCACCAAATGCAGTTTAAACATATAACTGGTCAGGCGGAAGTCAAGCAAAGGCTCATCAACACGGTAAATGATAACCGGGTAAGTCATGCACAGCTTTTTTTGGGACCCGAAGGATCGGGCAGCCTGGCGCTGGCTATTGCCTATGCGCAGTATTTGTGTTGCGAAGATAAACAGCTTGATGATTCCTGTGGCGTATGCTCAGCATGCCGCAAGTATCAAAAACTGGCGCATCCGGATCTGCATTTTTCATATCCCTTCTTTGCTAAAGACAAGAACGATACCGCGCTTACCTTTATTGAGCAATGGCGGGAGGCGGTGCTGGCTAACCCATACCTGAGTCTCGACATCTGGCGCAGTTATCTCGATGCCGAAAACAAACAGGCCAATATTAACATCGCCGAGTGCCACCAGATCATCAAAAAATTAAGCTTTAAGCCATTTGAATCAGTTTACAAAGTATTGATCCTTTGGCTGCCCGAATATTTGGATAAGGAGGGAAATTCCTTATTGAAGATCATTGAAGAGCCCCAGCCCAATACCTTGTTCCTGCTGGTGGCTCAAAGCCAGGACCAGATATTAAATACCATCTTATCGCGTACACAACTCGTAAAAATACCGTCGTTATCATATGATGATATTAAGAACGAGCTGATGCAGAACCATCATCAAACAGAATTTGCCGCTGCAGAAATAGCTTATTTAAGCAATGGTAATATGACCGAAGCCTTGGCCATGCTGCAGCAGGAAAATAAGAGTTATCATACTTTGTTTGTACAATGGCTACGCCTGTGTTTTTCGAATAAAGGGATAGAGGTGATGGTTTTTGTGGACCAGGTATCCAAAATGGGCCGCGAAAACCAGAAAAATTTTTTACGCTATGGTATCAGCTTTATCCGCGAATGCTGTATGCTGATGGCAGGCGCGGGCGAGCTGGTGCATCTGCCTGCGCAGGAGCTGGAAACGGCACAAAAAATGATCAATGTAATGAATCTTTCCATGGCGCAAGCCATCAGTACCGAGCTGGAAAAAGCTCACTATCACGTGGAAAGAAATGCAAATCCGAAAATCTTATTTTTAGATGTATCTTTACAGATTATAAAGGTTTTAAATTTTAAGACGCTCCCCCAGGGGACTCATTATATACCGAACTAAATTATGGGATGTGGAAGTTGCTCGTCGGGCGGATGTTCGCCCGCAGGCTGCAAAAGTAATGGCTCATGCCTTACCAATGGCTGCAGCAAATTAGATGTTTACGACTGGCTGTCGAATATGGATATGCCGGCAAATTATAGGCCCTTTTCGGTTATTGAAGTTAAGTTTAAAGGTTCAAGAAAGGACTTTTTTATAAATACTGATAATATTTACCTTGAGGCGGGCGAGCTTGTGGCTGTAGAAACAACTACAGGCGGCTATGATGTGGGCCATGTATCCGTAACTGGGGAACTGGTACGTATGCAGATGGTAAAGCGCCGTGTAAATGAGGCCGATGTCACCAAAAAAATATACCGCAGGGCCACTCCGGCCGACGTGGATAAATGGAAAGCCGCCAAGGATCTGGAATGGGAAACCATGCATAAATCGCGCAAACTGGCTTTGGAACTGGGCCTGTCTATGAAAATAAGTGATGTAGATTACCAGGGCGATAAAACGAAGGCTACCTTTTATTATACAGCTGAGGGTCGCGTTGATTTCCGTGAGCTGATCAAGCGTATGGCCGAAAGCTTCAGGATACGTATTGAGATGAGGCAGATCGGCATGCGGCAGGAGGCAAGCCGTTTGGGTGGTATAGGTTCATGCGGCCGCGAATTGTGCTGCTCCACATGGCTTACTGATTTCAAAACGGTTTCCACTTCAGCGGCAAGGTATCAGAATCTTTCCTTAAATACCTTAAAGCTGGCAGGCCAGTGTGGCAAACTAAAATGCTGCTTAAACTATGAGCTCGATACTTATATGGATGCCCTCAAGCATATCCCGGATAATGTGAGCGTGCTGAGAACCGAACGAGGAGATGCCAGGCTGCAAAAAACTGATATATTCAAAAAGTTGATGTGGTTCAGCTATCCCCGGGAAGACAATTGGATCCCGCTGGAAATTGATCGTGTTAAGGAAATTCAGCAGCAAAACAGGGATGGCATTATCCCGGCAGATCTGGGTGAAACGGTTGAAGTGGAAAGCAAGCCGGTAAAGGTTTTGGATTATGAAAACGTTGTGGGCCAGGACAGCCTCACCCGCCTCGATGAACGTAACCGCAACAAGAATAAAAATAAGAACCGCAATAAAAATCGTAGCCAGGGCAACAAACCTCCGCAAGGAGCAGCTATACAACAAGCAGCACCACCAGTACAAGGCGAAGCAGCAAAACCAGATGGCCAAAACCCAAACAGGAACCGGAATAACCGCCGCCACAGGCCAAACAAGAACAATAATCAAAACCGTAACGATCAGAATAAGGGAAATGAAGGCGCGTAATATTTTCCTTTTTATATTGCCGGTATTGATAGCACTTTTGGCTTCAGGCTGCACCGATCCCAATGCTGTAATCGATCAGAACACGGTTATTGAAAATCATAATTGGTCATACACCAACAAAATAAAATACACTGTAAAAATTGACGATCCATCTATTACCTATAACCTCTACATCAACCTGCGTGTAACCGGTGATTACCGGTACTCTAATATCTTTGTGCTCATACATCGCAACGGCCCCAAATTGAAGGGTGTAACCCGCTACGAGGTCAAGCTGGCCAATCCCGATGGAGAATGGTTGGGCCAGGGGTCAGGAAATTTGTATAGTTACCAGGTGCCGTTCCAAGCCAATTTCAAATTCCCCGAAAAGGGCACCTACGAATATGAGATCGAACAAAACATGCGCGATAATCCTCTCCATGAGGTGAGCGATGTGGGGTTGAGGGTTGAAAAGGTGAAGTGATATAATTAAAACCCTATTGTAGCAGCGTTGTTAAGTTATAAACGCTGTTATGAAAAAGTTGATCATCATTATACTTGCCTCTTTTTTTTGCTTAGCAAGCTGCAACAGGGCGCCTGATAACGCAGGCGGCACAACATCGGATGCAAAAGTTGGCGGCTCGCTATCAGTAGACAGCCTCAAGACATCAAGTTCGGCCATTAGCAGCCCGAAGGCAAAATCACTGGACAGTATCGATACAATGAACAAAATTAAGCCTTCAGCTTTCCCCGTAACAGATACGGCTAAAAAGAAGATCCCTTAATCTTCAAATATTTTTCCCATCGCCTGCTAAATTTCCTACCTTCGTTTTGCTAATATTTTTATCAAAATGAGTTCGGTTAGTCTTATAGTTTCAATTATTATATTGCTTGTTGCTGTTGTGCTTTTCTTAAAAAAGCCAAAGCCAGTTAATGGGATATCTGAAGAAGATGTGCTCCGCCTGCGTGAGGAAAGTAACCGGCTACAAATAGCGCTGGCAAAAGCAGAGGAACGAGCTTCAGGTTTATCATTAGAAAGAGATAAGGCTGATAAGCTATTGCAGGATGAACGCATCAGATATGATGGTGCTGTTACTACCCTGAACCAGGAGTTGGTCGCCGAAAAAAACCGCATGGCTAAAGCTGAGGAGTCATTCAAGGCACAACGCGAACGATTGGCCGAGCAGGAAAAATCAATCCAGGAGATTCAACAAAAATTTCAGCTTGAGTTTCAGAATATCGCTAATAAGCTGCTTGATGAGAAGTCGCAAAAATTTGTTGAGACGAATAAGACACATCTGGATATTCTATTAAATCCTTTGAAGGAAAACATCAAAGCATTCGAGGAAAAGGTTGATAAGGTTTATAATATGGAGGCCGCTGAGCGAAACACCTTAAAAGGCGTGATCTCTCAATTAATGGAACTTAACAAGCTTATCAGCAGTGAGGCTCAAAATCTCACCAAAGCATTAAAAGGGGATAGCAAAAAACAGGGTAATTGGGGTGAGGTGATCCTGGAAAGAGTTTTGGAGCGTTCAGGCTTAGTCAGAGATCGTGAGTATAGGATGCAGGTAAGCCTGGTTTCTGCCGATGGCAGCCGTTTACAGCCGGACGTTATTATTGACCTGCCGGATGAAAAACATCTGATCATCGACTCAAAAGTATCACTTATAGCGTACGAACGCCTGGTAAATTGCGAAACTGAGGATGAGCGGAAGCTATATTCCAAGGCCCATGTGGAATCTATCAGGAACCACGTAAACGGCCTGTCCGCAAAAAACTACCACGACCTGTACCAGATCAATTCACCTGATTTTGTACTGCTTTTTGTGCCGATCGAATCGTCGTTCAGCTTTGCTGTGCAACTGGATGCGGAGTTGTTCAGCGATGCCTGGGAGAAGCGGGTGGTGATTGTAAGCCCGTCTACTTTATTAGCAACACTGCGCACCATATCCAGTATCTGGAAGCAGGAGCGCCAAAACCGAAACGTGCTTGAAATTGCCCGTTTAAGCGGCGCCATGTATGATAAATTCGTTGGCTTTATCGGCGATATGGAAAATATCGGCAAAAATATCAAGCAAAGCCAGGCTGCTTATGAAAGTGCCATTGGCAAGCTAACTGAGGGCAATGGCAACCTCACCGTCACTGCCGATAAGATTAAAAAGTTAGGTGCAAAAGCCAATAAACAGTTGGATCAAAAATATATCGGTGAAGAAGAGGCTTAATTTATCGTACTGGTATAAGATGTAGTTATGGCCGCTGTAGCATCCACATTTAATTTCTCAGAAGTTACTTTGATCTTCATCGTAAAGTTGGCGTCTTTTGACAAAGGGTAATTATCCTTAATACTATAAACCATTTTGCCTGTTCCCGTACCTGTAACACTTACCGATGTGTTTTTAATTTTAAAGTTCATGCTAAAGTTCGGTACCATATCAAAATATGCTTTACCATCCGAAATACTGATCAGCTTATAGGTTACCCCGGCATCTATCTTGATATCATTATTTCCACTACCTCCAGGCATGTTCATTGGCATATTCATCGGCATGCTTTGTGTAAATGAATCGCCTGGTTTTAATGGTTTTTCCGGAAATTGTATTTGCTTCTGAACAAGATCCATCATTTTTTGCATCTTCTTTTGGGTAGTGTCATTAGCTTTTTTACCTGCGGCAGAATCAATTGTGAATTTTCCGTCCTGCGATACGTGCGCTACTACTTTGATGTCCTTTTCAGAAATACTTGGTGGAATAGGAGCTTGTTTCCCGTTGGCCGAAACAGATAGATCGGCAATTTTAAAATCCATGTTTAAAGGAAAAGTATTATCAGCACCTACTGATCCCGACTTCATATTTCCATTCATGGCCATCTTTAAGTCTACAGCAACAGGCTGGGTTATGCCCTGTGTTTTTAACTTGTTTATCAGGGATGTATCTCCACTCATAGTCGCATCAAGTTTCATACCTATGTTTATTGCCATGGTATAGTTATGATTTGGCAGGTACTTTATTTTAAAAACAACGCCTTGCTGAGCCTTAAGCTGGGTGAAAGACAGACATAATATCGCGTACAGGAATATCTTTTTCATTTTTTTTGGTTTAATGATCTAAAGATATAAATATTAGCTTTTAAAAGCATTCCAACCCTGGGCTTTTATCTCGTGCACCACACCAGTCCTGGTAACCAGGTTACAGCCTGCTGAAGGCTCTGTTATATGGCCTATGATGGTGATATCCATCTGTAGCTTTATTTTATCGTAGTCGGCCTGCTTAATGGTAAAGAGTAACTCGTAATCCTCGCCGCCACTTAATGCACAAACTGTTGGGTCCAAATTAAATTCACGCGCGGTTTCATAGGTCATCGGGTCGAGGGGTATCTTGTCCTCATATAAATTACAACCCTTATCGCTTTGCCTGCAGATATGCAATATTTCAGAAGCAAGTCCATCCGAAATATCGATCATTGCTGTTGGTTTTATACCGATGTCTTTTAACAAATCGATAATATCTTTCCTGGCTTCCGGCTTTAATTGGCGTTCTATTATATAGTCTTTCCCTTCCAGATCAGGCTGAATATTTGGGTTCTCTAAATAAACCAGTTTTTCCCGCTCTAATAGTTGTAAACCTGTATAAGCGCCACCGAGGTCACCAGATACGCATATCAAATCACCCTCTTCAGCAGTATTTCTATAAACTACATCCTTTTCATCAGCATAGCCAATTGAAGTAACACTGATTACCAACCCCTGCTTTGATGAAGTGGTATCACCTCCAACCAGGTCAATATTATACTTCTCACAGGCAAGGTATATTCCCTCATATAATTCTTCAACTGCCTCTAATGGAAATTTGCTTGATATCCCTAAAGAAACCGTTACCTGCGAGGCCGTCCCGTTCATGGCATAAATATCACTCAGGTTCACTTGTATAGCTTTATATCCTAAATGCTTTAAAGGGGTATAAGCAAGGTCAAAATGAATACCCTCCAATAACATATCAGTAGAAACCAATGCTCTCTTTCCTTTAAAATCAAGCACAGCGGCATCATCACCTATGCCTTTTATTGTACTTGATTGGGTAAGTTTTATATTCTTGGTCAAATGATCTATCAAACCAAACTCACCTAATTCTTCTATATTGGTTTTCTCTTTATTATCAAACATTTTATTTTAATTACACCGATTATCTTTTGTGATTACACCGATTTTATTCACCATTATCGGTGAAATCTGTTTTAAAATCAGTGAAATCATAGGCCCAATTGGGCCGAAATTGATAGCATTCTTTCAATTGGTTTTACCGCTCTTTCTATAATATGCTGCGGAACAGTTATCTCTGGCATCTCATTTTTAATACACAAATAAAGCTTCTCTAATGTATTACGCTTCATGTGCGGACAATCATTGCAGGCACAATTATTATTTGGTGGTGCCGGGATAAATACCTTATCGGGATTATCTTTTTGCATCTGGTGTATAATACCCGATTCTGTTGCCACTATAAATTCCTTTTCAGGGCTTTTGGTAGCATATTTTAATAAACCTGTTGTCGACCCAATATAATCGGCCATTTTTAATATAACCTCTTCACATTCAGGATGCGCAAGCAATTTAGCTTTTGGGTAGCGTTCCTTTAATTTTGTTATTTTCTCTCTCGAAAATATTTCATGCACCATACAGGCACCGTTCCATAAAACTAAATCTCTTCCTGTCTTCTTCGCCACATAAGCCCCTAAATTTTTATCAGGCCCGAATATAATCTTCTGATCATTTGGTAAACTTTCCACTATCGCCACTGCGTTGCTTGATGTGCAAACGATATCGCTCAATGCTTTCAATTCGGCCGTACAGTTCACATAAGTGATTACCAGGTGATCAGGGTACTGTTCTTTAAACTTCCTGAACAAATGTGGAGGACAACTATCTGCTAATGAGCAGCCTGCCTTCAAGTCGGGTAAAAGGACCTTTTTTTCTGGCGACAGTATTTTAGCCGTCTCAGCCATAAAGTGGACACCTGCAAACACGATGATATCGGCATCAGTTTTAGCGGCTTGCTGGGATAATCCCAAACTATCACCGATATAATCTGCAATATCCTGTATATCAGGTTCCTGGTAATAATGGGCCAAAATAACGGCATTCTTTTCCTTTTTTAACCGGTTAATTTCATCAAACAGGTCCAGTGTAGGATCGATCTCTTCCTCCACAAAACCCTTCAAATTTATTTCCTCTAAGGTATCCATTTCAACATTTCAATTAATAACAATTAGTTTTATATATATAAAAAAGCTATTGTTATTGGTGTGTTAGTTCTGTTTAAAAGTAGTTTTACAAACCAGGCAAAAGATTAGTTCTAACCTTTTATCCACATTTTATCACTACATTTTATAGTATATTTAATTGATTTAAAGACGGGTATAATAACGTCAATTTTATTTTAAAACTTTTTTGTTGATATTTTATTGCTCCTGTAAATGTTAGTTATGACAATAATCTGGCGCAAAAGTAGCGTAAAGATTATTGATATTAGTGGCTTAAAGAGGTGTTATCAACCTATTAATGATTTGTTAGTTTTTTACTTACACAAAATTAACATGTTTTAAAGGCCTTGTTAACATAAGTGATACTTTTGCACAACATTATACATCTATATGACAAGAACTGCAGATTTTTTGGTGATAGGTTCGGGAATAGCAGGATTGAGTTTTGCACTAAAGGCGGCAAAGCATGGTAAGGTACTGATAGTTACAAAATCGAACGAAGATGAATCTAACACTAAGTATGCCCAGGGAGGTGTTGCGGTGGTTGTGGATAAAAAAGAAGATTCATTTGAAAAACACATTGATGATACCTTAATAGCCGGTGACGACTTATGTGATAAGGAGGTTGTGGAAATTGTGGTTAAAGAGGGACCTGAGCGAATAAGGGAAATAATTGATTACGGAACCAACTTTGATAAGACCAATGAAGGTATGTATGACCTGGCAAAAGAAGGCGGTCATTCCGAGTTCAGGGTATTACATTATAAGGATATTACCGGCTGGGAAATAGAAAGATCACTGCTTGATCAGATACATCAAAACCCTAATATTACCGTTTTAACGCACTATTTTGCTGTGGACCTGATTACCCAGCATCATTTGGGAGAGTTTGTAGATAAGTCGAGTAACGACATTACCTGCTATGGCGTCTACGTATTAAATACGCTGAATGGCATGGTTGAAAAGATATTGTCGAAAGTAACGGTGATGGCATCTGGTGGTGCCGGCCATATCTATTCGATAACTACCAATCCAACTATTGCCACCGGTGATGGTGTAGCTATGGTTTATCGCGCAAAGGGCAAGGTAAGAAATATGGAATTTATCCAGTTTCACCCTACGGCCTTATATAACCCCGGTGAATATCCATCTTTTTTGATATCAGAAGCGGTACGGGGTTTTGGAGGGATATTAAAGCGTACCAATGGCCAGGAGTTTATGCAGGAATACGACGAGCGTAAGTCATTAGCTCCCCGTGATATTGTAGCAAGAGCGATTGATGCCGAAATAAAAAAATCTGGTGAGGATTATGTTTATCTAGACATAAGGCATCGCAATAAAAAGGAGATTCTGGCGCATTTCCCTAATATTTATGCAAAATGTTTAGAGATAGGAATCGACATGACCAAGGATATGATCCCTGTTGCCCCTGCCTGTCATTATATGTGCGGTGGGGTGATGGTTGATCATGAAGGCAGATCGTCCATTATGCGCTTATATGCCTGCGGAGAATGCTCGTCTACAGGTTTGCATGGGGCTAACCGGCTGGCGTCAAATTCTTTATTAGAGGCGCTGGTATTTGCGCACAGGATATATGAAGATGCCATTAAAGTATTTGAAAAGGCTGTGATACCGGGCAATATACCCGATTGGGATGAGCATGGCGTTCAACTATCAAATGAAGATATACTGGTGACGCACAACGTACGTGAAATGCAAAAATTAATGAGCGACTATGTAGGTATTGTTCGCTCTGATTTCAGGCTCGAGCGGGCCATGCGCCGCTTAGGCTTATTATACGAAGAAACGGAAGACTTCTATAAAAAAACCAAACTGTCTGTTAAATTGTGCGAACTGCGTAACCTGATACAGGTATCCTATATCGTGGTGAAGTCGGCAATGCTGAGAAAAGAAAGCAGGGGACTACATTATACAACTGATTACAAATTGCACGCTGAACCTGTGCATGATACGGTATTTTAATTTACTATGGGACTACTTTCTTTTTTTAAATCTAAACCTGCTCCAAAGCCAAGTATTAAATATGATAATGGAATTAAGGCATTGTCGGCAGGCATATTATTTGAAGACAGTGGCAAATTGGTAGAATGGGCCGTGCCTATTGAGCAGGAAAAGTTGTATATCAAAAAGGGATATCGTGCCGACAGGACGATCTATGAATGGGGAGAACGAACAATTTTGAAAGGACTACGACTGCAGCTCACAACTGTACTTTGGAAGCATAAAATGGAAGATGGGATTGGTGTTCCGTCGATGGAGTTTTTGGCGGAGAAGGAAGAAGCGGAAAAGTATTTTCAATTGATCTCCGAACATCTGCATAAACATTTCGGAACATCAAAAAACAAGAGCGAAGAGCCCGGAACCTTTCTTGAATGGAAAGTTGGCGTGGTAAAGTTATCTTTAAGTTTGTTTGAGCAATACCATGTTAATAAGCTTGTTTTTCAGATAGATAGAGTGTAGTAGTAAATGAAAATATCCAAACACTATATCGACTTTTTTTTCCTCGTTTTTTTAGGGGGAATGCTTACGCTTGCCTTTTATTATCATTTTTCAAGAAGCATTGAAATGCCTGTCAATACTTATTTTGGGGTAGTTGCCTGGGCAATTTCTTTTATAGCATTCTTTCTAGTAAATAATAGAACATTTCTTTTCATCATCACGCTATTGGCCTTATTTACATTCAACGTTATTAATTTTAGTGTTGCGACGGCTACTATTAGTTTAGGTTCAAATGAGCATCCAATTATTGAGCCGCTAGCTCTTTTAATGCTGTTAATTTATGTACCTCTCAAAAGGAAAAGTATAAATGAGTTATTTAAGGCTTCACCTGATGACGACAAAGCCAAACAAGAGACAGAGATTGATTTTTATTACAAGAAATTTAATGATGATAGTACAGAAGATTTAGATAATTTGATGAAACATTTTGCTGACTATCCACCAGCGGCACAAATTGCTTTAACAAAGATAAAATCAGAAAGAGCGGAAAACGGGATTCGAACCCGCGGCCTTCAGTTTGGGAAACTGATGCTCTACCAGCTGAGCTATTTCCGCTTATATTTGAGATCAAACATAAAAAAATTTCAATCAATAATTCAATAACTCTTTAATTCAATAATTAAAAAATGCCTGTTATATTACCTGTTAAGGATAAAAGCCCGGTTTGGGGAACTGATTGCTTCATTGCTAAAAACGCCACCATTGTGGGCGATGTTACCATGGGCGATAATTGCTCTGTTTGGTTCAATGCTGTGATACGAGGTGATGTGCATTATATCCGTATCGGTAACAACACCAATATACAGGATGGAGCCATTATACACGCCACCTACCTGCGTGCGCCGACTAATATAGGTAATTACGTTTCCATTGGTCATAATGCCCTGGTGCACGGCTGCACGCTTCAGGATCATGTATTAATAGGCATGGGGGCTATTGTAATGGACCATGCGATTGTTGAGGAATTTGTGATCATTGGGGCTGGTTCTGTTGTGCTGGAGAAAACCATTTGCGAATCGGGCTATCTTTACGCGGGCACACCTGCAAAAAAGATAAAACCAATAACGGACGAGCAAAAACAAATGCTCAAGCAATTACCTGATAATTATATTATGTATTCCGGCTGGTTTAAGGAGTAACTGGCTCTTTAGGTATATCTATTGGCTCTTCAGCTTCCCAGTTTGACCTGAGCGTAATATCCTTGTTGTAAAGCCATATGTTTTCGGGCTGGCGTTTCTCTTTTACGTTACCACTGTCCCATTTACCATTTTTGTTGCTATCATAAATCACCCTAACCCGATACTTGCCAACAAGGTAATTTTTATAAACCAGCGAAGTGTTTTTAGTAACCACATCACTTCTCACCAGCAATTTCTGATCATTTAGCAGTTCAACAACGTAGGCCTTTGAGGTATCAGGTACTGTAATTTTTAAAGTTAACAGGCCGTAATTATCGGCCTTATCTAACTGGAATTTTTCGATAAACTTTTTATTCTTGTCGCCATAAATATCAGTCAGGGAGCCTTCATTAAAAATTAGCTGATAAATACTATTCGGCTTCCATTTATAACTGATCCTTAGCTTTTTCATATTGGATGTATCCTTCACCAGGGAAAAGCTCGGGATATTTACAGAGTCCTCGTTCAATGTGATGAGCGAATTATCAAAGCTCTCAATAGGTAAGCTCGAGGTAGCTATTAGATCAGTGCCGGGTTTAAGCCGGCCATCAAGGCTTGCGCTATATTTCAGGGAGATACTCCTTGTATAGACCTCTTTCCGTCCTTTTCGCTTCGTAATGGTATCAAGCGGCTTGCCGTTTTGCAGGAATGAAACGCGGATTGAATCAAAGTCCATATTACGCATATAGATCATAGCCGTATCCTTGGTCTTGTTGATGTCTACTATCTTTTGATCGTCAAGGGCTGGTGGATAAAGTATTTTCACCGATGGGTTATCCAAGGGTTTATTAAAGGTGAAGACCATTTTTCCATCAAGGTCAAAATGGCTTTCAGCAAGCCTTATTTTGGCAGGGTCTTGTTTGAATAGATTTAAGTGGATGCCCGAGGTATCCTTCCTTAAATGAATCGGATCTTTGAGAAAGGCGATCAGCTCGTCATCGCGGTCGTAAATTTTGTTTGGAGTTTTTTCTTTGAGCGCATAAATCCGGTAATCCCCGTCATGCAAATTGTTGAGCGAAAAATTACCTGATGAGTCGGTACTTGCATAGATGGTCGGCTTCTTTTTCCCAAACAAGGTATCCTGTTTAAGAGGGAAGAGCATCACCGTTATATCTTTTTCCTTTTCCTGGGTAAGGGTGTTCGTTACATTGCCAGATATACTGAGTGAGTCAATATGTGGTCCTGTTGAAAAAACATAAGTGAAGTTTTGCAAAATATTTCCCTCATTCAGGTCGGCAATGGCCTTACCAAAATTTATCACGTAGGTAGTGTTCTTTTGAAGAGAATCTTTAAAATCAATTACAATTGATTTTTTTACTACTTTATAAGTCGGTAATTTTTCCTGGGCCGGGCTGAGACTAATTTCCTGGAATGGGTTTTTCAAAGCAAAGTATTCATCAAAATCCAGTTTGATCTGTTTGGCCGTAAAATTGCGCGTCATATTTGGTGGGGTGGCCTTCAGTAATTTTGGAGGTGTCCTGTCCTTGGGCCCGCCCTGGGGTTTTTGCATGCTTGCGCAACCAAATATGAAGGACGCGACAATTAAGATCAGTAAATTATTGGTGAAAAAAGCCGCCCTTTTATTTAGCCTCATTTTTAAGCGTTATAAACGATTTTTGTTTTTTGATGAAGATTATTATTCGGAATTAAAAATAATTGATTTAGAGCGAAATTTTAAAATCTGTATTTTTAATAGTTAAAATATTGATTATCAAATATTTATAAATCATCTCGCGATGTGCACCATCAAAACAGATATATCAGAAGGCGATACCCCGGATATTCTGGATGCCTGCCCCAAAGTGCGTGGTTTTATCTTCATCAATTTTTCGCGGGCCTCTTTTGAAAGTGAAACTAAATTTTGATAATTAAATTCCGGGTTGATCTCTTTGTCTTCCATCTTCCGCATCTTGTCAACTATTTCTAATTCCTTTTCAAAATAACTCTCATATTTGATTTTTATTTCAGCCTGCTCAATAGTTTCTTTATCATAGTTTAAAAGCAGCGCATCTAAATTTTGATCAACTTTTCTAAGGTCCGAAAACGCAACCTGTGGTCGGCTCAATAAATTGAAAAGTTTTACATTTTGGGAAAGAGGAGAGGTGCCAAGTTCTTCCAGCATTGGATTGATGCCGGCGGCTTCTATTGATACCGTTTTGGTGTAAGTAACAATGGCGTCAGAGTTTTTCACTTTCTCATTAACCTTATCCATGCGCTCGTCATTAATCAGACCCAGCTCAAACCCGATCGGGCTTAACCTGATGTCCGCATTGTCCTGGCGAAGCAACAAGCGATGTTCGGCGCGCGAAGTAAACATCCGGTAGGGTTCCTCAGTTCCTTTGGTCACCAGGTCATCTATCAAAACACCGATGTAGGATTCGGAACGCTTCATGATCAACTCGTGCAGATCATTGATCTTTTGGTGCGCATTGATGCCAGCGATAAATCCTTGCGATGCTGCCTCTTCATACCCGGTAGTTCCGTTGATCTGACCAGCGAAATATAAGTTGCTGATTAATTTTGTTTCGAGTGTTAAGCCAAGCTGAATCGGTGGGAAGTAATCATATTCTATAGCATATCCAGGCCTGAACATTTTAGCGTTTTCAAACCCGGGTATTTTTGTCAGAGCCTTATATTGTACATCCTCGGGTAGTGAAGTGGAGAAACCGTTTACATAGATCTCCACCGTGTTCCAACCCTCGGGCTCTACAAATATCTGGTGGCGCTCACGTTCTGCGAAACGGTTGATCTTATCTTCAATGGAAGGGCAATATCTTGGGCCAAGGCCCTTGATTCGTCCGGTAAACATAGGCGACTTTTCAAACCCTTCTTTTAAGGTTTCGTGAACATCTTTATTCGTATAAGTGATCCAGCAACAACGTTGATCGGTTGAGCGCTCCACATCAGTATATGAGAACCTGCCGGGATTTTCATCACCCCATTGTTCTTCCATCATACTATAATTCAAGCTACGACCATCAACGCGCGGGGGAGTACCAGTTTTCATTCGTCCTGAATCAAAGCCCAGTTCTACTAATTGTTCGGTTAAACCAGTGGCGGCTTTTTCACCAGTACGGCCACCGCCAAATTTTTTCTCCCCGATATGGATCACTCCATTTAAGAAGGTGCCGTTAGTCAGCACCACAGCATCACATTCTATTTCGATGCCCATGGAAGTACGGACACCTTGTATAGTATTATTCTTTACAAGGAGTGAAGTAACAGTATCCTGCCAGAAATCTACGTTTGGAGTTCGTTCCAGCGCCAGGCGCCATTCTTCGGCAAAGCGCATGCGGTCGTTTTGGGCACGCGGACTCCACATGGCGGGACCTTTAGAAAGGTTCAGCATGCGGAATTGCAATGTTGTTTTATCCGCAATGATGCCTGAGTATCCGCCCATAGCATCTATCTCACGCACAATTTGCCCTTTGGCTACACCACCCATAGCAGGGTTACAGCTCATCTGTGCTATTGTTCCCATATTCATGGTGATCAATAGTACCGACGAACCAAGGTTGGCCGCTGCCGCCGCTGCTTCGCAACCGGCATGACCCGCACCCACAACTATTACATTATATTTCTTAAACATCTCTCCTCCATGTTTCACGTGGAACGTACAAAAATACGGTCATTTGGACGATGTTCCACGTGGAACTTTAAATAATGATATTAACGCAACAAACGCCCAGACTCCCTCAAGCACCACAAATGGATAAAATTTAACCATATAAGAAGCAAAACAACATATTCCAGCGCCAATAAAGTTCAACAAACTGTATGTCTTACTCTCAGCAGGCAATCTTTTGTACAGATTCAAAAGAAATGCGATCAATAATATGATAACACCAAGCGAAGCAATTATGTCGGACACCTTCATTTTATGATTCGTTAAGCTCGGTTAATTCT
>Ga0206930_1046_pt1 | contig 29045 bp, 29 predicted proteins | sample Alteio_BWOrgHeat_20_FD_152939 | JGI IMG/M metagenome (GOLD analysis project Ga0206930, IMG submission 152939) | Enriched cells from forest soil in Barre Woods Harvard Forest LTER site, Petersham, Massachusetts, United States -... | ecosystem: Environmental > Terrestrial > Soil > Temperate forest >... | reverse complement strand
AATCAAAGCAAGTGGTGGTTTTAGGTATGGCGCACTATTTGCCGAACATAAAAGTCGAATTCCATTTTACCTGTGGGTGGGTGTGTGCGGTGGGCTGCTTTTAGAACGAAGCGGAAAATGCAGTCATTAGATTAATGCGAAGCATACAAATAGAATATCGGAGTTACCAAGATTAGAATAAATATTGTAGCTAAATCAGGGTACTGAAGGTGGTCTCATTTCTCGTTCCTATAGGGAAAGATTTTTCATTGCAACTGTTTTTTGCGGAACGCTATTTCATTTACCCTACGCTGCCTCTGAATGGCAGTCTAATTTGTCAAGAATGGATTAAGTATTAAATATTTCCGTCATTTTGTCCGAATTCTCAAAACTGGCACGTTGTATGATGCTCTTATATCAAATATGTACCATGGCAATGCCTAATGATTATTTTGTGGTTGATGCAACAGATCTCTCAGATTTAGCAACAAAAGTTGTAGAGCAACTCAATAAGGGTTCCGAATTGGTTGGTGGTGTGTCTGCCTACTATCATCCAGACTATAATAGTACAGGCGGTAAGACTATTTACCTGCAAGCTATGATTGATAAAACAAAAAACCAGTAAATTATTTTTATGATAAAACAAATACACAATCCCGCAGACATTGCGGTAAACGGAAAGCACAGTTTGTACCAGATAATATTACAACTTGAAAATGGTGCCGTTGGATTTTGGTCAGGCAATGGTTTTGACTATATCGTTGATGGTTTCTTTAAAGGGAAGGCCTTAACATCAGCAGAATTAATGAAAGACTACTATCAGGCAGTAAATATCGCAGAAACATCTCCGCTTACAATTAATGAAAATGGCGTAATTGCGATAACAGCACTTCCTACTTTCAATAATTAATAATATAAAGTAATGACATTAATACCGTTTTTTTGTCGAATACGGTTTATTGTGTAATACATATATAAAAACGGCGTTATGCATAAACAAATAAAAGAAGATGGGCAGTTGCTGCCATTCACCTGTTATAATACGGGTTTTAAAACGGATATTAGTAAAGGGTTTGTCCACGCAGATGGTCAATCTCACTTAGGAAGTGTGACACAAAAGCCACTTTACGAAGATGCACAAAGCAAAATGTTTTTGGAGTACGTCATTAGTACTGATGGCGATAGTTGCTACTGGTTTATGTGGTATAACTCAACAGGAACTCCGTTAATCCGTGCCAGCGCAGTAATAGACGAAAATGCAATAGGTGAGCTATTGAAATTGAATATTTTTAAACACTAAAAAAACCGCACAATGACAAAACAAGCTTTTGAGAATATTTTTGAAATTCTCACCTTTAGTTCATCGGCCGGATCACCTTTGGTTTACTTCGTTGTACAGCTTAGGGTAAAAGCCACTGGTCAGATTATCAACATAACTAGATTCCAACTTTCAGAAATGGAAATCAGTAATATGGTTATGGACACGGCTAATACATTAGTACCATTTTCAAGAGAGTATATAATTGACACACACAGACGATATGCGCTTGATTTATTGGCAAGAATGTATGACATTACTGACTGGTTCCCATTGGACAAAAAGACTGATATTTCAATGTATTAATTAGGAAATATGGAGATGTGATTTCCACGTTTGTAGACAAGACCCTAAAAATCTTGCAAGATAAATCCAAAAGAAAAAGAGCTTTCATATTGAAAGCTCTTTTTGATTCAAGATATTTTCGAGAATTTTCAGCTTACTGGGAAGCGGTTTTTTCTCTCCTTTTTCCCACAAGCAGACGCTACTTTCATCAAGACCTGAAAGTTCGGCAAATGCTTTTTGTGAAAGACCGCGCTCGATTCTAAACAGCTTAATTCTTCCGCCTAAGGCGTTGGTATTAACCGAAACTGGATTATATCCTAAGAACTCAATTATTTTAGGATAAAACGTAATGCGTGGCTTTAAGCCTCGCAATCGCCAATTAATGACATTCTCCACATCTACCCCTATCCGCCTAGCCATTTCATTTTGACTTATCTTTAATTCCAATTGTCGGTTACGCAGGTGTTCGCCGATAGTTTTTGGATTTTCAACACGTGGCGATGGAATTTGACCAAATAGCGGTACATGCAAAAAAGGCAACGCAGGTATGCCCCTGCGGCTATTTTAACCACCCTGAGAAAGAATGCACCTGCACACCTGTAATGGTGCAGCGCTACCTGAATAAAATATCCGGCCCTCTTTTAGACCGCATAGACCTGCACGTGGAAGTTACTCCGGTTCCCTTCAGCGAATTGTCTTCTCAAAAAACTTCTGAAAATAGTGATGCTGTTAGAGAACGTGTGATGAAAGCAAGGGATATACAAGCCAAACGTTTCGAAGGGCAGGAAGGTGTTTATTGCAATGCACAAATGGGCAGTAAATTGCTGAAAGAAGTTTGTGTGATAAGCCAGGTTGGCCAGAACCTTTTAAAAACGGCCATGGACCGGCTTAATCTCAGCGCCAGAGCCTACGACCGCATCCTGAAAGTATCCCGTACAATTGCAGACCTTGCCGACAGTGCGGACATAAGGCCGGAACATTTGGCTGAAGCTATACAGTATAGGAGTTTGGATAGAGAGGGATGGGCGGGGTAAAGAATATCATCTTAATGTACGTTAAATATAGTGTTTAATATATATGGTTATCAAAACCACATTTGTTTTGACGATGCTTTTGGGGTTTTGGTCTGTTGGAGAATGCCAGACCAAAATAGACTTTCAACGACACCAATTTAAGTTAGATGGTTTCCTGATAATTCTTAATGCCGACAGTAGTAAACATTCTGAAATTAAAGAGGCTTTTAAAATATTAGATGAAAAACTTTCGGAAATAACACAGATTGTCAAGCCCAGGGCACTTGCAATTTTACAGAAGGTGCCAATATGGGTTGAATGGAGAATGTTACCTGAAGGAGCTATGCAATATCACAAATCGCGTGGTTGGCTATTGGCGAATGGCTATAATCCCGACAAGGTGCAATGCGTGGAGATAAGCAATATTATCAACTTCATAGGATGGCAAAAACTGAACCAACCTTATATGGTTTTACATGAGTTGGCACATGCATTTCATGACAGAGCATCAGCAGAGGACAAGGAACGTATACGCATGGCATACAAAATGGCCTTGGAAAGCAAAAAATATGACCAGGTCCCCTATAACCTCGGAGGAGAAAAAAGAGCCTATGCTTTGAAAAATGAAGATGAATATTTTGCCGAACTTAGTGAAGCATATTTTGGCACAAACGATTTCTATCCTTATAACAGAGCAGAATTGAAAAATTTTGACTCTGTAGGATACACCTTAATGCAACAAATGTGGGAATAATACAAAACTGCATAATATAGTGCAGTTGTGCCAATAACCACATTCTGAAAGTATCCCTTGCCAGTGCAGACATAAGGCCGGAATATCTGGCGGAGGCTATACAATATAGGAGCCTGGATAGCGAGGGAAGGGCGGGATGTTTTGGCTGACCCGGCAATCTGCATATCCTAAATTCAAATTTATTCTGCCGGAAATAATTAAAATCATCAAAGCTTCATTATGTATTATTACTTTGTATAATTATATTTGGTACAAATAGTACAATTATGCACAGACCGGTATTCATTAAGCCCTTTTGTTACATCCTTTTTATACTGTGCTTATCTTCTTATCATGCGAATGCCCGCCATATAAGAGATACACTCCGCTTTAGAAAATCGGTGGCCGAAAAGCAGGCATTGGTGATGACTGACAGCGCACTGAATGAAATTGGCGTTGACAGTATCCTGAACAAAGTAGAATATGTACACAATACCCTCAACCGCATCATTAACAGCACAGGTGTAGGTTTCTCCACACGCGACATAGAAGACAATCTGCCGGAACTGGATTCTAATATTGATATTATTGACAATAATCTTACCATATACTCGAATGTGCTTGATGTAAAGAACCTGCAAATGTTCGACATTTTGCTTGGCAACCTGCAAGGACAGCTTGTTGAGTGGCGGGACCTTTTATTTAGTTATGAAAAGACCCTTGCCGAGATGAGCAATGAAATGGGTGCTTTCAAACATGATACGCTGTTGCGATCCATTATAGCCGATTCTGCTTTCAAAAGTTTATATGGCAACGAGATCCAAGATCTTAAAAGCAAATGGAAACTAGCCAAGAAAACTATAAGCGACAATCTCTCCCGCATTAACCAGTTGCAGGCAAGCGTATCCAATGAGTATTTCACAACCATAGACCTGCAAAACAAAAGTAAAGACCTGCTGAAAAAAGTAAGCGTAAAATCGCTAGGTAAGGAAGATGATTATTTATGGGTGGCAGACAACAGATCAGACAGCGAAAAGGCTGCAACACGGCAGTTGGCTCGTAAATCATACAGGGGACAAAGAAAGATACTACATTATTACTTTAGACGAAATGCAGACCAGCAGCTTTGGATGCTGCTCACCGGCGCGTTGTTCTTAATATGGGTATTCAGAAATTTTAAGCGGCTTGGCAATGATAATATTGCAAGTAAACCCTTACCGTTCCGTTTCATTAAAAAAGTGTCTTTTTTAGCTACACTTGTATTGCTTTTCAACATCGTTACCCTGTTTGATCTGCACCCGCCTACTGCGTTTGTATCAATAATTGAATTGCTCCTTGTCATTGCACTTACTGTGATGTTATGGAGAGTCTGGCCACGTAAGCTCTATCATTACTGGCTTATCATTGCAGGCTTGTATGTGGTTATTTCCTTCTCAGCCCCTTTACTGGCACCCGACCTGAATGTTCGCTTATTCTTCCTCCTGTTAAATGTTATTTCTCTTGTATTTGGCGTGCTGTGGTTCAGAATGCTCAGCAAAAACACGATACCTTTCTCGCTCATGGTAAAGACCATATCTGTTATTTACATCGTATTAAATACAGCAGCTGTCTTTTCCAACCTTTTTGGCAGGCTTAGCCTTACAAAAATATTTAGCGTCACTGCTATCTATGGCCTTACGCAAATGATTGGTTTAACTGTTTTTATCCAGATAGTATTAGAGGCCTTTGATCTGCAGACAATGGTCAGCAAAATGAAAGGAGGAATAACAGCAAAACTAAACTTTACAAAAATTGAACACCTCCTGATGAGGGCTTTAATAGTTTTCTCCATTATTATTTGGATAATGGTTTCTTCTATCAGCCTAAACATGTATAATTTCCTGTACAGTTCTGTGTTTGATTTCCTTACAAAACAAAGAAAGATAGGCAGCACTACATTTGAGGTAGGAAATATTTTATTGTTCATTTTCATAGTATATGTGTCCAATCTTTTGCAGAAGGGCGTTGGCTCCATATACGGAAAAACGGATGCTGCCTGGGACCCTGAAGTAAAGAAAAACGGCTCGCGCCTTGCAATGACAAGATTAGTGCTGATCACTATCGGCTTTTTAATAGCAATTGCTGCATCCGGCATACCGATGGACAAGATAACGATAGTGCTTGGTGCACTAGGCGTGGGTATTGGATTGGGCTTGCAGGGAATTGTAAACAACCTTGTTTCCGGTGTTATCCTCATTTTTGAACAACCATTCCGGATCGGCGATTATATTGAGGTGGGCGACAAAAAAGGCAGGGTGCTTGACATTGGCATACGCTCCAGTAAGATCGTTATGGAAGAAGGCGCCGAGATCATTATGCCCAATGCTGATCTTCTGTCTGGCCGTGTTATCAACTGGACATTAAGAAATGATAATGTTCGGATAGATATCCCTCTTTCGGTTTTGCCGGGGCATACTTTTGAGGAGATCAAAAAAATAATCGTTGAAGGGCTGCAAAAGAATGAATACGTTATTATGACACCAGACCCGGAAATATTGCTGCTTTCCCTTACCGACAAGGCAATGAGTATAAATATTATGGTTTGGATAAATAATGTACATAGGTCACAAGCGATAAGAAGCGAATTGCTTACAGATATATACAGCGTTTTTGCAAGCCATGAGATCAAAATAGCATAGGCAGTTGTCTATTAAATATATTAAGGGAGTGTCGGTTTGCTATCAGGTAAATATGCCAGCCAAATTTACCTGATAGCAGAGCCGGAGCCGTAAGTGTTTGCAATGAAAAATGAACTTTTGATACCAATATTTCATTAAATTCGCCGACAAAACAAAAAAACATGATCAAAAACTTATTAGGAACCTTACTGCTGGCATGTGCCGCAATTTGCGGGTATGCACAAGATCAAAACGCAACGGATCAGAAAATACTGACTGATTATTTTGCAAAGAACCATATTAAGGCTACGCGTACCCCTTCAGGTTTGTATTACACAATCATCAAGAAGGGCAGTGGCGAAAACGCCAAACCCGGGCAACAAGTGAACATGAACTACCTCGGAAAATTCCTGGACGGTAAAAAATTTGATGGAAATGTGGACGAGAACTTCAAGCTTGTTGACGGGCGCAGTGCATTTTCGTTCAAATTAGGTGTTGGGCAGGTTATAAGAGGCTGGGACGAAGGTGTACAATTACTTAACCCCGGTTGCAGAGCTGTTCTTTATCTGCCATCTTCCTTAGCTTATGGCGCAAATGGCGGCGGACCAATACCCGCGAATGCGATCCTCATGTTTAATGTAGAATTGTTGTCTATTAATAAATAATCGTGCTGCTGCCGGTAATTTGGTATCGGTACATTCAAATAATTTTACTTATTCATTTACATTTATAAGGGAGCAATCGTCACTTTTAGTGATAATTGCTCCCTTAATATTTTACTGCAAATCTTGTTATTCTATTTCCGTCTTAATGACGTTATACCCACTCTTAGACGAAACTTTGGTAAAGTAAATACCCTTTGATAAACCGGTGGTATTAAACTGCTTATTATTCATGCCAGTATTTACAAACCAAGATCGAGTATAAACCAATTTACCGGACAGATCATATATTTCAACATTAAGCTGCTCCTGTGCTTTGCTGAGGTAGCTGATACTAAACCCTCCACGGTTAGGATTGGGGTATAATATACAATCTGCCGGGTTAATATTCACGCTTTCAACACTTACATAATTTGTCATATAGCCCATAGCGTTGTATGCATTTATCTTGCCGTGCCCCCAGGTGTTGGTTCCTGCGGCAGGCAATACTCCTGTGTAAGTATCGGTTATGGCTGTGGCTTTTATGATCGCTTTAGCGCTGTCAGGAGTTAGTGAAGGATAAAGCTGCAGCATCATTGCCACTATACCTGCCACACAGGGTGAAGCCATGGAAGTGCCTTGAAGCACCGCATACCTGTAGATTCTATTGTTTACAAAATCTGTATCTGCCTTCATCACCGCACTGTAGTTGGTGCCCGTAGCGTTGTAAGATGTATCATAAGAATTAATGGCGGATGCAAGGCCTAAGCCCGGCGCCGTTATGTCAGGCTTTACGCGATGATCTTCTGTTGGCCCAAAACTGGAGAAGGGGGCAATAGCACCGTGAACAAAGCCCTGGTAGCCTAAGAGCGTACCATTGATATTATGAAAGGAAACTTTGGAGTTATAGGCCCCCACAGTAATAGCTGAACGAGTACAACCTATGTCAGATACAGTCATATTCACATCTCCCGACACGGCCCAGGGATAAGCAAGACTTCTGAAATAACCATAATATCCTTCGGGTGGGAATACATAGCCTTCCCACATATTTACCAGCCCATCGGTTGCTTTGGTTGTGAGGCATATGTTGTCGTGCACTTTGCTGTAAAACTCGATAAGAGCATGTGGTTTACCATTATAATCGGAAAGGAAGGTTGTTATTGTAACGAAACAGGTGTCCCCGTTGGATCCTATCAAATTAAAATCGAGTGTAGTGTCTGTAAGGCATACAAAACCGGTTGAATCAATAGCGGTGGCCCCACTGTATAGCTTCACATTCATACAGAATGTTTTACCGGTATCGCCCCACGCGTCCACCCAGGTATATTGGTGATTGCTATCGAGATAAGGGGAGAAGGTTACGAAAGTGCTCACTGTTGTATCAGCCGCAGTAAATGATTTTTGAAGATGAACGGTATCTTCACCATTATTACCGGCTGCACAAACAAATATTTTCCCTGTACCCGTAAGCGCATCGCAGGCCGTGCTGAACAGGGAATTGCCATCGTGCGGCCCAAGCGTGCTACCCCAGCTCAGGTTTATCACTGCAGGTTCGCCGATAGATGCTGCGTATGTATAAATATAATTCAACCCGTCTATAATATCTGATTCTCCTGCCACCGCCCATTCGCCCGGCGCGGGCATGATACCAACCAACACAATGTCGGACTCGTAGGACATGCCCCTGAACCTGCTGTTTGACACACTTCCATAACCCGAACCTGCTGCAATTCCGGTAACGTGTGTGCCATGCGAAAGTATGGCGGTATCGTAGCCTCTTGCCTTAATTATATTTGAGTCGGACATTTCATTTCCGTAGGCAAAACCGGTGGGTGGTGTACCAGTTATCTTTTGTGTCCATACCCTTTTTATGCGGAGCTGTGTATTAGTAGTATCATGCATCGTCGGATGATTGAAATCAAAACCTGCATCTATAACCCCAACTACCACATTCTTTCCTGTCATTGCCATTGGCAGGTTGATACCCCTTTGTGCAGAGTCGGCCCTGGTTTCTTTCCTTGCCGAGTCCAACATCGGGAATATCGGTGCATCAAGGCTTATATAATTTACCCCGCTAGTGTTGGTGAATGCCGGAAGCTTTTCTATGGGTATCTGCACAGTCCATATACTGCCGGCCTTCGTACCCACAAAAATGCCTAGTGCATCGAGTGCGGCCTCATCAACATTATTATCCACCCTTATTAAAGCGCTGAGATAGGTTTTGTTGTTTATATTTTTATAAACATAGTTAGGTATGCGCGTGCTGCCGCCATTTTGCTTTTTACATGCCAGGAGGTATTGCTGGGTAAATGCCGAAAGTTTTGGCTTTGTAATCTTAGCCTGGCTATAGCCAATTGAAAAACTACAAGCAAGGACCACCAGAGCGCTAAGCAAGCTTTTCATAGGTATTAATATTTGAAGGTGAAACGAGTACTAAATTAAGGATTTAAGCATTACAATGCATTCTCGGTGGGAGAGAAAGTAGCCACGTGGTTGCGCACCTGTATGGTATTGTCGGCATTGAACATTTTACAAGCGTAGTTTACAGGCTCGCCATTGAGTTGTGCAGGCTGGAGTTTGGGAAAATTGTCTAACAAGGGTTTTACACGTTTGTTTATCAGGTCTGTAAGCTCAACAGGATTTTTTTCCTCCCCTTCTGTGTCATTGATAATATCATTGTCAACGAAGGCGTAATTGCTGAATCCTACGTTAGCGGAGGCTGCTTTATTATTAAACGTGGCGGCTTTGTGCAGACCTCCAAAAGTGAAATAAACCAATTTCCCTTCTTTGTTTATTACCATATTGTCGATTGAAAAATAGTAAACACCGTCGTTCAGTTTATTCAGTTCCTTTTGCAGCTTGTTAAAGATGAGGGTATGGTAATGACCTTCATCGCCTGTGTATTTCGGTGCGGAGGTAAGTTCTGAAGCGGTATATATTTTCTCACCGTTCAGATTTAAGGGTTTGGGCTTGGTAACGCGTGTTAATTTATTTCCGGTAACAGGGTCCTGCACATAGATAGTATCGTTCGCTTTGGCAGACATCTCTAATGCATTGCCATTAATGCTAACAATTGCCGGTGCCTGGGAAAAGGCGCTATTGACAATAGCAAGGATGGCTAAAAGCAGTAGTGAAAGAGGCATCATTTTATGTGTATACATACGCAGGAATTTTATTGAAAGAGCAAACGATATTTAAAGGTAGAAATTATTAAATAACTGCACTGTCTTCTCCAGCATTCCCAGGAGACGCAATATCTTGCGTCCCTACATTCAATTGATACTACTGATGTGCTTCCTTAAATTTCTTCACGGCTTCTGTAAGCCTTGGCACCACTTCCATAGCATCACCAAGCACACCATAGTCTGCGGCCTTAAAGAAAGGCGCTTCAGGGTCTTTATTAATAACTACAATAGTCTTGCTGCCATTAACACCCGCCAGATGCTGAATAGCGCCGGAGATGCCGACTGCTATATATAAGTTGGGACGGATAGTGCCACCTGTTTGGCCAACATGCTCATGGTGCGGGCGCCAATGAGAATCAGCTACAGGACGTGAGCACGCCAATGCCGCACCCAATGTTTTTGCGAGATCTTCCAGCACACCCCAGTTCTCGGGGCCTTTCATACCACGTCCGCCGGATACGACCAGTTCTGCTTCTGACAACGGAACAGCACCGGTAACTTTATTCACTTCCTTCACCTGCATTGCGAAGTCCTTATCATCAAAAGCCACCTCTAATTTTTCAACACTTGCACTGCCCTCTCCTTTCTTAACAGGAAAAGTATTGGCCATGTAGGTAATAACTTTTATGTCGCTGCTGATGTTTATGTATGCGTAAGCTTTACCGGCGAAAACCGTTTTCTTTACCAAGAAACCATTTGTAAGGTCGGGGTAAGAAATAGCCCCCGCAACGATACCTGCTTTAAGATTGGCTGCAACGCGAGGCGCCACAGCTTTACCTGTAACATCGTGCAGAGCAATGATAATTTTTGCGCCTTCTTTCTGCGCTGCCGTAACCAATGCTTTAGTATAAGCGCGTGTATTTAGGTTATCAAGTCGGGCATCGGCTACATGCAATACTTTTTGTGCGCCGCACTGTCCCAGTGCCTGCATCTCAGCATCAGCGATGGTGCCGAGCGCAAGTACGCTAACTGTAGTACCCGTGCTTTGCGCTATGGCAGATGCATACTGCACCGCTTCAAAAACCTTCTTCTTAAAAACCCCTTGTGTATGTTCAGCTAATACTATTACAGACATGATAATTGTAAATTGTTAGTTGTAAATTATTAATTATTCCCTTTCAAAACCATTAAGCTCTAAGCATTAAATAACTTTCGCCTCGGTATGCAGCAAGTTCACCAGTTCATCCATATTTTCCGGAGCTATCATTTTCACACCTGTTTTGGCAGGTGGCATATCGTATGACACAATATTGCTTAAGGAGCTGATAGCAGCGGCAGGAACTACTTTCAACGGTTTGGTACGGGCCGCCATGATGCCGCGCATGTTTGGTATGCGCGCTTCAGACATTCCCTTCTGGCAACTTACTACCAAGGGTAGCGGACAAGTATCTGTTTCTTCACCGCCTTCTATCTCGCGCTTCACGGTCGCTATGCCATTTGCCACGTCAAGACTGCTGGCGAAAGCTATATAATTCATATCCAGCATCTCGGCCAGCATGCCACCAACAATACCATTGTTATAATCAATGGATTCTTTACCACAGAGCACCAGGTCGTAGGTTTGCGATGTGGCATACTGAGCTATTTGCGCAGCTATCATATAGGGATCACTGCTGTCGGTGTCTATGCGTATAGCTTCTTCACCACCCAATGCAAGGGCCTTGCGTATCACAGGCTCTGCGTCAGCTTTGCCAACCGTTACTAAATGCACGGCAGTGGCTATGCCTGCTTCCTTCAGTTCCAATGCGCGCACTAAGGCGTACCATTCATCATAAGGATTGATGATAAAGCTTACTCCCTGCGTATTGAAATGGGTATTATTATCGCTGAAAGCGACTTTTGTGGTGGTGTCAGGCACCGGGCTGATACATACTAATATCTTCATTTGTGCTTATTGAAACAGGCTGCGAAATTAAGTAAAATCCTCGACCTTGATTCGCTTGATTAAAGGATTGCTTGACTGTTATGTTTTGGAGGACCTACTTCGTATAATAAAGGAGCCCAATTGGGCTCCTTTATTATATTAAATAATTTATTATTTGATTATTTTTCTTTGATATTTGTTTTGTCGTTGAGGTCGATATCAACAAGGATACGGCCGCAATGTTCGCAAGCTATTATTTTTTTATGCTGGCGAATTTCTGATTGGCGCTGGGGAGGAATAACGTTAAAGCAACCACCGCAAGAATCGCGCATGATAGGCACAACTGCCAGGCCATTACGATAACTGCCGCGGATACGCTCATAAGCAGTCAAGAGGCGCGGGTCCACTTTTTCTTTTGCTGAAACTGATTTTGCAAGCAATGTTTTTTCTTCTTTTTCAGTTTCGGCTATTATCTTTTCCAGTTCGGTGCGTTTCACTTTCAGGGCAGCCTCTACTTCCTTTATTTTTTCGTCTGTCTTAAGGCGGGCATGTGCACGGTCTTTCAGCTCGAAACTGGCGTCCTTTATATGTTTTTCGTTCAGCTTCACCTCCAGTTCCTGCATCTCAATTTCTTTATTGATAGCTTCAAACTCGCGGTTATTCTTTACGTTGTCCTGTTGTTTTTCGTATTTCTTTATCAGGGCCTGGGCTTCTTTCTTGGCATCCGTTTTGGTTGCTATAAAAGTATTGATGCTGCTTTCTTCGGCATCCATATTGTTGATGCGTGTCTGCAGGCCTTCTATTTCATCTTCAAGGTCTTTCACTTCCATAGGAAGTTCGCCTTTCAGCGTTTTGATCTCATCTATTTTTGAATCTATCTTCTGTAGTGTGAGGACAGCCGTGAGTTTTTCCTCAACCGAAAAGTCTTTTACTGTAGCCATGTTTTACCTAAATATATTTTACCGGGTTCGTTACTAAATTTGATAAAAGAACCGCAAAATTAGGGAATTTTTCGTTAAGTATTTCTTTAAATATTTCGGGCGTGAATTGTTCACTTTCATAATGCCCGATGTCACATATTATTATTTCCCCATCTGCATCAAAAAACTGGTGATATTTAAAATCTCCTGTTATGAAGGCATTTGCTCCCGCAGCTATAGCATCTTTCAGTAAAAAACTGCCCGATCCGCCGCAAATGGCCACTTTTTGCACTTTTTTGCCGCTTAATGCTGTGTATTTCACACAATCCGTCTTCATCCGGGCTTTCAGATGCCTTAAAAAATCCATTTCCTCCATTGCTTCTGGGAAATAGCCTATCATGCCCGCCCCGATGTCCTGGTTAGTATTTTGCATGGCTATCAGTTCATATGCTACCTCTTCATAAGGATGGCTGTCGAACAAGGCCCTGAGTATCTTTCCTTGTATATGTTTTGGCACCAGGACCTCTATTTTCACCTCTTCCAGCGTTTCCCGAGAACCGCCTGCCTCGCCAATTGCCGGATCAGCATCTACCCCTGGCCTGAAACTGCCTGTGCCTTTTGTATTAAAACTGCATTCGGAATATTTACCCACATCTCCCGCACCCGCAGCAAAAAGGGCGTTCCTTATCTTATCTACAGCATCAAGAGGGGCGTATGTATATAATTTACTAAGCGAGCCGGGCATTGGCGAGAGTATAGAAGTACGCTCCAGGCCCAGCTTTTGTGCAATTTTGGCATTTACGCCATCGCGCATATTGTCTAAGTTAGTATGGGCGGCATAGATGCATATATCATTCTTAATAGCTTTCTGCACTACCCGCTCCACATAAGTGCGGCCGGCAATGCGCTTCAGCCCCGAAAATATAAGGGGGTGGTGCGCCACTATCATATTGCAATTGCGCTGCATGGCCTCCTCCAGTATAGCCTCGGTAAGATCAAGGCTTAGTAAAATGCCCTTTATCTGCTGTTCCATGCTCCCAACCTGTAAGCCTGAGTTATCATAACTTTCCTGGTAGATGGGAGGGGCAAAAGCCTCGAGGGCAGAGAGGATGGTTTTGACTTGCATAATGTATTTTTATAGCCTGCAATTTACAATTAGTAACACTGTTTAATTATATTTATCCATTAAAAACAGAAACATGCTGAAAAACATTGTCCTCCTATTTGTTTGCTTCCTTTTATTTTCCTGCGGTTCGCAGAGCGGCAAAACCTTTAATGCTGATGTAGTAAATATAAACACACTTATGGTGAGTGCCGGTGGCGATACCCTGCTATCCGGATTCAATAAGCTTGCTACAGGAAACGGGTGTTATGACTCCACCCATAAAGTAATGCTTTATATTACTACAATGCCAGTGTATTGTTATTTAACTAGATACCACCTGGGGAATAACCCCGATACACCTATTACTACCGGCATACAGTATGCAAGCAGCTTAAATAACAAAGACAGCAATGCTTTTCAAAGTTTGTGGAGTATTGGTGGGTGGAGTTCAGCTGCCAACTGCCAGCCAAAGCAAGTTTCTTTCCCCATAGATACCAACTTAGATAAAACCTATACCGGGGGTATTAATACATGGCTTGTACCTGAAAAAGCTTACCAGGACATTGTTTCAAAAATTGATAGTAATTATGCCCGCAATACGGATACACTATTCAAAGCCGGGCTGACCCCCCTCCCTGCGAAAAGTATAACTGGTTTATCAAACTGGGCTATTGAAGATATAACAGGCTTTTGTGCTCAAAAACTACCGAAATCTTATACCAATCTTTTTTGTGCTGCAGGCCTTACCGTAAAAGTTACAGTAAAGGGTAGCAACAATAAAGACAGCACAATAGATTGCTACTTAGTCATTGATGATGACTTTGCTACTATGCGCTGGAAGGATAGTATAGTTCTGAGTCATAAGCCCTGAGTTATTAAGAGCTAAGTTCGCAGAGAGGATGCAAAGTTTCGCAAAGAAAAGATTGTGAAATGCCAATGAACTTATTGAGTTCAGTTTCGCCCTTTTATCCATTCTTTATCCATCTTTACCCCGCTTATCCGACCCGAATATGGTATAAATTATTGATTTTCAATTTATTACTACTGTCTTTATCCTTTTCTGAAAAAAATATGCAGGTTTATTTGTCCTGAATTTTATTTAGTGTTTATCACAGCCCGTCAGCCCGTCCATTCGGGCAGGCATTTTTATCCCAATAAGAAAATAATACGCATTATTAATTAGTCGTAAGAAGTGAGTTAAGACATGAGTCATAAGTCGGCGAGCAAGAGTGCCTTATTGCGGGAAATGCCCGATGTCCGATATTCTAAAAATGCGGACATTTAAAGATAGCATTTTTGATGTAAATAATTGATTATCAATTTATATTATCGTTATAAAAATGTCCTGTTTTGCGAAAAAATGTCCGATACACTGTCTAAAAATAAATGGTTTATCCACTTTAAAAACCAAAGCGCCCGCTTCGGAATTTCCTATAAAGTTACACTCCTTAACAAGGCGAATACAAATATTTTTTATGACAATAAACAAGAGTTATTTCAGTCAAATAATTTATATTTTCACTGAACGAATAGTATAGATTTAAAAACAGCCTGGGGAGGCATAAATTTTATTCATAAAATATAATTGCAAAGCCTGTAATTGTACATTTTTATCTATGTATGCAATTTCTTAAAAATCTTTAGCATTTTTTTAATGAATATCTTATATTTACCCCAAAGTGGATTAATCCAGTAAAAATTTATTAACGACATGATACGTAAAATTACGCTCTTGTTTTTGTTGTGTATAGGAATGCAGGATGTTGCAGAGGCGCAGCGAAGCGGGTCTTTAGAAGCGCAGCAGCGTGTGATAGCCCAAAACCCGAATTATGCCCAGCAGTTTCAACAAGCTACGAATAGCTGGGCCAGCTGGTATACTGCCAATAATAATTCCAACGCACTATTGTTTGACAATGGCGTGAGAAAAGTATTTGAAATACCGGTAGTGGTACACGTTATATTGCCCGGCACGCTTGCTACAAACTTACCCGGCAGCATATATGATCCCAGCGACGCGACCATTACTGCGATGATAGATTACCTGAACCAGACTTTCCGTGCGACATGGAGTGCCTACCCAGACAGTAATAGCGGGGGCACTTCTATTCCGATACAATTCGTTTTAGCCGGCCGCGACAGCGTATGCAATGCTACACCAGGTATTGAGCGCATAAATGGCAGCGGGGTTGCGAATTATGCAGCTAGCGGAGTTGATAATGGCAGTGGCACAGGTGCCGTAGAAGTAACTGTTAAAAATCTTTCACGCTGGCCGACTGACAGGTATTACAATATCTGGATCGTTAATAAAATAGATGGTAAAGACGGTACAGGCACAGGTGTGTTTACAGCCGGTTATTCCTATAACCCTGTAGCCGGTGCACCTGCCGATAAAGACGGACTGGTGCTGCTCGCTACACAAGCAAGCGCAGGCAACACAATAGTACCACAGCAAATGGCTTATGCGCTAAGCGTATTATATACATTTAACGGAGGCAGCCCCACTACCTGCCCAACTAATACAAATTGCCTAACAGACGGAGACCAGATATGCGATACTGAGCCTGAAAGGAACTCCAACTATACCTGCCCAACCGGAACTACAAACCCTTGCACAGGCGTATTATATGCAGGCGTTGAGCATAATTTTATGGATTTCTCTACCTGCCAAAACAGGTTTACTAACGGGCAAAAAATGAGAATGATATGGGGGATGTACACTTACCGTGCCAATATGATAGGATCACTTGGTGTGGTAGCGCCGGGCCTTAGCCCTGCGGCCACATCCTGCAACCCGGCTATTCCAATTATCAATAACCCGTCCAATACTCAAGATGCGGGTGTGTATGAAGTTAAGATAGAAGACAATTTCAACAGCGTTTATATCGGTAATGTCCCTTACGTTTATATGGACTATTCGTCCGGAGGTTATAATTCCGATGGTATCAGGGATTATATTGACCGCAGTTGCACACAGGAAGCAGACCTGGTAGCCGGCAATTCTTATAAGTTCTTTTTAAAGTCCGGGCCAACAAGCACAGGCGAGAATACTGCGATCTATATTGACTATAATAATGACGGCAATTTTGATCCGAGTGAATTGGCATATTCTCATACCGGCACTGCCGCGAATGAATTGGACAGTGTGATCCTTACCATGCCAACGTCAACCAGCCTGCCTTCACTTGTTACCTGCCTGCCTATCAGGATGCGTGTTATATCCGATACAGGGGCCATCAGCGCCTGCGGGCCATTGAATGTGGGGCAGATAGAAGATTATAGCCTTGTTATCAGAGGCTCCGGCATAACCGGTTCTGTAACCGCCGTTTTGCCGCCGTTAATGGACTCCAGCTGCATATCTGATACACTTAATTTCACTGCCATCCCAAGCCCAGGCGCAGGTGGCCCTATTACCTACCAATGGTATGTAAACGGGAACCCAAGCGGTGTGACGACCGATACTTTTACGACCAATACCATAGCTGATGGCGCTACTGTAGACGTGAAGATGTATTATACCAACCAATGCGGAACTATTGACAGTACTTTATCAAACGCTATTGTTGTGCGCCGCCTTGACACCCTGCTACCTTTGTGCAATATAGCGCTGACAGTAGGTAATAACCCAAGTTGCCCCGGCAGCCCTGTAACCTTCACAGCTACACCCATACATGCCGGAAGTTCACAAACTTTTCAATGGCAGGTGAACGGAGTGAGTGTGAGTGGCGCTACTACTAATACCTTCAGTTCATCGACGTTGAACGCAGGAGATACTGTCAGCTGCATTATGTCAACAACATCGCCCTGTGCAGTGCCAGCTGTTGTGACATCCAACCTGATAGAGATATTCCACTATGTACTTACTTCCAGTGTAACAATCTCTGTGAACCCCAATACAGCAGTTGCCTGTAAAGGTAAAAACGTAATTTTCACCGCTACACCGGTGAATGCAGGATCCGGCCCCAGCTACCAATGGTACGTTAAACATTTCGGTGGAGTTTATGCACCTGTGCCCGGAGCAACCAGCTTTGTATTTATAACAAGTACTTTGCAGACCCTGGACGAGATTCAATGCACTATGTATGCACCAGACCTTTGTGTTATCAATCACCTGGATACATCGAACCAAATAGTAATGACCATTGATTCCACCTATACTCCGTACATCAATGACAGTATAGCATTGGGCCAAAACCCATGGTGCCTGGATTCTACCATAACTTTTGGTTCCATAGACAGCAATTTCGGCTCTGTTCCTTTATTGACATGGCTGGTGAATGGCATTCCTGTAGGGACAGGGTTTACATATACATCTGATTCTTTTCATAACGGCGATGTGGTTATATTGCAAGTAAACCAAACAGATGGAGGTTGTTATACAAGTGATACACTTTTATCTAATTCCATTACGCTTGAATTGATAAAAACACCTGATCCGCCGCTTGTTTCGCTTATCGGCACAGTGCTGACAAGCAATGTAAATGGCACATCATTCCAATGGTATTATAATACACAAAACAGCTACCTGCCAACAAACTCACCAATTGCGGGAGCCAACTCGCAAACTTATCATCCCCTTATTTTAGGGTATTATTACGCACGTGTAATAGACACCGGCTGCGAATCGCCTCCATCTAATATTATTAAGATATCTCTGCTGGATGTTAATACATATAACATGGACGATGTGAAAATATATCCTAACCCATCAAATGGCCAGGTATATCTTGACTGGGGCGCTGAAAAAGCTAATGTGAAACTGAATGTTTACAACAGCTTGGGCCAAGGACTAATGCACGAAGAAGTGATAGGCCAATCGCAGAAAATGCTGGACCTTGGCAATTTCGCAAATGGTAATTACTTTATAGAAATAAGAGACGAATCGGGTAATATAGGAACAGCAAAAATTACGCTGGTAAAATAATTAATCAAAAGATACCAATAGTAAAAAAGCCCCCGCATCTGCGGGGGCTTTTTTTATAAGGATTGAGCGATCTCGCCTATCCAGTTGTAAAATAGTTCCTGCTCTATTTGGACAATATCGGCGGCTATGGCTTCCCATTGAGGATGAAAATCCTGTAGCATTTTTGTCATTTCCTCAAGATGACCCTCTTCCTCTGCGATGATGGACTTTACATTTACTTTTGATCTGCAGGCCGTTAATGCATCCTGGTAAACACCATAAAGCCCATCTGCACGAAGTTCGATAGCATAGGTTACCAGCAAATAAGCACCGTGGTGTAAATTCCGGCCAACAAGGCCCAAATTTGTTTTAAGATAGCGGCAGGCTGCTATATCGAGACGATAGAGGTATTGGGTGCTTGTGCGTGGTGCCAGCAGATACTGATGAGAATAATCAGGGTAGCCGGCCGGTACTAATTTTTCAATTTGCTTTTTGAGGTAATAGGCATGACGCGCTTCTTCGGCCGCGTGTTTTAAAACAATAATGTTTGTTCTTATAGGGTCTTCGTATTTAGAGATTTTCCTGGCACCGGCATTTTCCATAAAGGAAAGGCTATTGAGCCACCTGGCGTGAAGATTGAGATCGCTTAGTATTTTATAAACCAGGCTTTTGAATTTTTGCTCTGTAATTTCCTCTTTGGAATGAGAAAGTGTATTTGTTATCATATCAGATAATTTCAAGCAGTTCGTTAATGCAATTATAAATTTCGTTAAGCTCGCCACCTGTAATACAATAAGGTGGCATGAGGTAGATGATATTGCCCAGAGGGCGTATCAATATTCCCCTGTCAATAAAAAAGCGATATATAAAATCCCGCTGTTTATTATGGTAGGAAGTATGGGTGCCGGTATTCAATTCGATGGCAAGTATGGTTCCCAGCACACGAGCCGCGCTTATTTTTTTATTGTTTTGAAGGGAGGCAAGAAAACGGGTATGGCTTTTATTAATCCTTTCGCGGTTTGCATCGCATGAATCAGTTAAGAGCAAATCGAGGCTTGCGAGCGCGGCAGTGCAGGCTAGTGGATTTGCAGTGTAAGAATGCCCGTGATATAATGTCTTTAAAATGTCCTCATCATAAAAGGCATCAAAAATATGCTGTGCACAAGCTGTAAGACCCATTGGCATTGTGCCACCCGTAAGGCCCTTTGAAAGGCAAATAATATCGGGAGAAATTGAAACGGCATCGCAGGCAAATAAATTACCCGTGCGGCCAAAGCCGGTCATTACCTCATCAGCTATAATTATCGCGTTGTGCTTTTTGCAGAGAAGGAAATATTCCGAAAGGACCTCTTTGTTATACATGCGCATCCCGGCTGTGCCCTGCACTAAAGGCTCGACAATAAAAGCAGCAACATCATCGTTGAGCAATAGCTGTTTTAAATGCAGAATGCTGTTTTCTGCATTTGCATCACCAGGGAATGGAATAAAATCGACATCGAACAGCAATTTAGCAAAAGGCTCCGTAAAAAGGCTGCGGGCGCTTACCGACATCGCACCGAAAGTATCGCCATGATAAGCGCCTTCGAGGGCTATAATCCTTTTTTTAGATACCCCTTTATTGCTCCAGTATTGCAAAGCCATTTTAATGGCGACCTCAACGGCGGTAGAACCATTGTCGGAGTAAAAAATTTTACGCATCTCACCCGGCAAAATATCTAAGAGCCTTTCTGCCAGGCGCACAGCAGGCTCGTGCGTGAAACCCGCAAAAATACAATGCTCCAGTGTGAGCAATTGTTGGCTTAGTTTCTGCGCAATGTAGGGATGGGCGTGCCCATGCAGGTTTACCCACCAGGACGATATGGTGTCTATATATTTATTACCCTGCTCATCGATAAGACTGGAGCCTTCTCCCTTTACAATACCTATGGCTTCAGGCCATATCTTCATGGGTGTGTAAGGATGCCAAATTAGTTCCCTGTCTCTTTCCCTAATGGTTTTCATAATTCAGAATTTCTGATAATGATTTTCTTATTGTGACAGCATGTTGCTGTACGCGAGTACTATCCAGTTTCTCAAAAAAAGGTATCCTTGCCACTACGGGCAGGCCTGCATACTGTTCAATAAATTCTTCCGAGGATGGATTGGCTGCGCCGTTCATAATAAGACCTAATATATTTACACCCCTATTTTTCAAAACTTCTATACTCAGCAATGTGTGGTTGATGCTTCCGAGATAATTGTTTGAAACTAGCAGAACCGGCAAATTAAAATGTTGAATAAAATCGGCCATGGTTTTATTATCGTTCATGGGTGATAGCACTCCACCGGCTGTTTCTATTAAGAGTGTCTTATCTGTTGCCGGCCATGAAAAGCCTGTATAGTTTATTTGCAGCCCATCTGTTTTTGCGGCAGCATGTGGAGAGCGAGGCTCCTTAAGTAATATGGCTTCCGGATGCACACGTTTTGCTCCATCAGTTAAAAAGCTCTTTACCAGCATGGAGTCTGTGGCATCCAAGCTGCCAGCCTGAACAGGTTTCCAGTAATCAGCGGCCAGCGCTTCTGCTAAAACAGCCGAAGCAATAGTTTTCCCGATACCTGTATGTATGCCAGCAATAGCTATTCTGCGCTGCATGGGTTTTCTTTGATCGTTTTAAATAAAAGGTCTATTTCTCCTTTTGTATTAAATGAATGAAGGCAAATGCGCAGGCGCTCAGCACCTAATGGCACTGTTGGATGCAAAATGGGACTTACCTGCAAACCTGCGTTTTGCAAAGCAGCAGCAAGTTGTTTTGCATCGCAGTTGCTCCCCACTATGATCGCTTGTATAGGGCTGATACTGCCTTTCCACCTGCTATCCGCTGAACTTCTTATTTTCTCGCGAAAAAAACTGATCAGTTCTTTCAATTTATGATTAGAAAATCCGGGGCTTGCCATATGGTTATAAGCAGCCTGAATTGCATAGACAGAATGCAATGGTAATGCAGTTGTATAAATAAAAGACCTTGCGAAATTGATAAGGTATTGTTTTAACAATTCGCTGCCAAGTACCGCTGCCCCGTGACAGCCAAGCGCTTTACCAAAAGTGTGCACCCTGGCAAAAACTTTTTCTTCCAGTCCCATCATACAGACCAAGCCCCTGCCATCCTCTCCAAAAATCCCGGTAGCGTGTGCTTCGTCCACTATCAAGGTTGCCTTATATCTTTCAGCAATTTCGGTTATGTCTTTAAGGGGGGCCATATCGCCGTCCATTGAGTATATAGCTTCTACCACAACAACAAGAGGGCCTTGCGCTTTTGCTAATTTCTGTTCGAGGTCTGCAATGTTATTATGGGCAAATCTGTATTTATTTGCGGCGTGGCTTAATCGTATGCCATCAATAATGCTGGCGTGGCATAAGTCGTCATAGACAATAGTTGTATGCCTGTTTGCAATGCCGTTTATTAAACCGGTATTGGCATCGTACCCGGAATTGAATATGAGTGCGGCATCTGCATTATGAAACTCGGCTATCTCTTTTTCTAAAGCTTCGACAAGCAAAGAATTTCCTGAGAGCAGGCGGGAACCTGTGGAACCGGGTTTTAATTGTGAAACAGAATATCCGGATAATTTTTCCGCAATTATACCGTCCGTAATAAAACCAAGATAATCATTAGAAAAAAAATCAACCGGAGCACGGGATGTGGATAGACGCCTTAAATTGCCTGCATCTTCCCTATTTTGTAATTTCTCCGAAAGATATTTTTCTATCACAGTCATGCTCTCCATTTATCTATACCTTCTCTAACGATGTGCTGAAAGCAGCTTTGGGCTTCAATCCCAATATGTTGAACATTTCCATATCCTCATTAAATTCAGGATTGGGAGTAGTAAGTAATTTATCGCCCGCAAATATAGAATTGGCGCCTGCAAGAAAACACAGCGCCTGCTCGGCCATAGACAATTCCAGTCTGCCCGCGGAGAGCCGCACAGCAGATGCCGGCATTACGATACGCGCAGTTGCTATCATGCGGACCAGCTCGTAAAAAGGCAAGCGCTTTCTTTCTCCCAAAGGAGTACCCTTTACAGGTACTAATGCATTTATTGGAACAGATTCCGGATGTTGTGGCAAGTTTGCGAGGGTTTGCAACATGCCGATCCTGTCATCATCAGTTTCGCCCATGCCTATAATGCCACCGCTGCAAACGGTTATCCCTGCATTGCGCACATTCGACAAGGTCTCCAGCCTGTCCTCATATTTGCGGGTGCTTATGATCTGCTCATAATGCTCTTCGGAGGTATCAAGATTGTGATTGTATGCATATAAACCCACGTCGGCCAATTTCTTTGCCTGGGATGCTGTTAACATGCCCAGGGTGCAGCATACTTCCATATCCATAGCCGTTACTGCTTTTACCATATGCAGCACTCTGTCGAAATCGCGATTATCTCTTACCTCTCTCCATGCTGCCCCCATACAAAAACGTGATGCCCCACCTGCCCTGGCCCTTTCTGCTGCAAGCACAACATCTTCGGTTTTCATTAAAGGCTGTACCTCTACATTTGTATTGTAACGGGCAGCCTGAGGACAATAGGCGCAATCCTCGGAGCAGCCTCCGGTCTTTATAGATAAAAGGCTGCTTATCTGCACTTCGCCGGTGGTGTGGTGTTGCCGGTGAACTGTTCCGGCCTCCATTATCAATTCTAATAAAGGTGTTTCGTATATTTTCCTGATATCCCCACTGCTCCAGTTATGATGTACTACAGACATAATGCTTGTCAAAATTTACAAGGCGCGAAACTATGAAATTAGGGACTAAGGACAAATAAAGCTTGTTGCAATGGCATAGATATAATATTGGCCTAACTGTAAGTATTTGATACCGGATTTTCGCTTTATTATTTTTTTCAGTACATTCAGCTTAGCCAAATATTTGTTTTATGGAATTGAACCGGAGAAATTTTATAAGGTCCGCCTCTGTATTGGCGGCTCTGTCGTTGAGTGAAATAGAAATAATATCGGCCAAACAGAAAATTAAAAGTGATGGGAAGCAAATTTCGGAAAGCGATGAGGCCTATTGGCAGAATGTGCGCCAACTATTTCCGCTAGCTAAAGACAGGGCTTACCTGAACAATGGTACGCTGGGACCATCGCCCTACCCTGTAATAGAAGCGGTGCATAAAGGCATGATGGATGAAGACCAGGACGGGAACTATGGGGGCTGGGAAGCGGCATCTGCAAAGCTTGCAAAATTTGTTGGCGCCCACGACGACGAAATAGCGCTGACCCATAATGTAACCGAGGGAATAAACATAGGGTGCTGGGGCCTGCCTTTGAAAAGAGGTGACGAAGTGATACTTACCACCCATGAGCATGTAGGCAATGCAGCCCCCTGGCTATGCAGGCAAAAAGAGGACGGCATTGTTATAAGGACCTATACGCCTGCCATGACGGCCGATGAAACCCTGAACCGTATATCGGCACTGATAAATAAAAACACAAAGGCCATAGCAACACCGCATATTCCCTGCACGCAGGGCCAGGTATTGCCCATAAAAGAGATCTGCAGACTGGCTAAAGAAAAAGGACTATACTCTGTGATCGACGGTGCGCATGGACCGGGTATGCTGCTGCTGGACCTGCACGATATTGGCTGTGATACTTATGCAAGCTGTTGCCATAAATGGATGCTGGGACCAAAAGGAACGGGTTTTTTATATGTGCGAAAAGATTTCCAGGATATATTAGAACCACACAATGTTGGCGGAAGCAGTATAGAGGGAAATTGGGACATGAATGCATTCCCGGTTAAAAGCTTGCCTTACGCAAATAACGCACACAGGTATTATGGTGGTACGCAATCTTCGGGTTTATACAGAGGTGTAAGCGCATCCATTGATTTTATTGAAACAATTGGTATGCAAAACATCCATAAGCGAATAAAGAGCCTTGGGAAGTATACACAGGACCGCTTGCTGGAGTTTGGAGATAAGGTGGAGCTGTTAACTCCTACCGAAGAAAGATCGCGCTGTGGTGTGAATGGTTTTAGAGTGAAGGGAATAGAATACACTAAATTTTACAGTCTGTGCGCGGACAATAAAATACGCATAAGAAGTGTGGCTGAAAACGGTTTGAACTCCCTACGGGTTTCTACACATATTTATAATAACAAAACAGAGGTAGATGGACTGATGGACTTAATAAGGAAAGTGTAGAATTGCTGATAGTGAATTTTAGCTGAATTTTTTCGGAAAAGCAGAACAATATTATTCGTCCTTTTTGCCTGCTTTTGCTACTAGTTCTTTTATTATATTGTCCAGCTCAGTAGCGGAGGCGTAGATGCCTTCTATGATCTTGGCATTGTCGGGATCGGCGTAGTTGTCGTGATTGAAAAGCTTTGAAAGTCCTAAAATACTTGCAACCGGCCCACGAACCTTATGTGAAACCAGCCAGGCTATATCGCTTAATCTCTGATCCTGGAGCTGCAGCAATTTGTTTTTATGCTCCAGACCTTCTGCGGCTTTTGACTCTAATACAGCTTCATCCCCAATCGCTTTACGCGATTTAAAGACAGAAGCATAGCTTCTCAGCAGTTTTTTCAAAAAAACATTTCTCTTATCCATGTTTCGTGATATCATTTATTTCTCTCCGGGCACAGAGCAGATATGTATTTTCTGCTATAAGCGCAATAAACTAAGTAGCCTATATGAAAATGCAAATTGGGAAGTTTACATTATATAATTTTGCTATTATAGGTCCTTAACTAGCGCTTAACGCAGCATTTGCAAACGCTTAACAAATATAAATATGGCGATTTGTTCATTGAGTCTATATCAATACGCTACAAAAAATGGCTTTGGCCAAGCCATCACATAGTAAAAGTTTTTTTTTGAAAAAGGATTTGTCAGAATAAAACAGACTGTTATCTTTGCAGTCCTTTAAAAAAGTAAGGGAGCATAGCTCAGCTGGTTCAGAGCATCTGCCTTACAAGCAGAGGGTCCGCGGTTCGAACCCGTGTGCTCCCACAGAAAAACGCAAGCAGCATGCTTGCGTTTTTTTTATGGGACGAAGCAAGACTCTTGTCTGAATAAAAGAACAAGTAAAAATGGTTTACAATGCCCTGCAATCATAAATTCATAAACGAGCTGGACCTTGAGCGAATTGATTTCGAGCCATCAACTTTGATAGTGGGGACGTTTATTCCGGAATGGCCGGGAAATGCAGGCAGTGAATGGTTTTATGGCCCTGCGAATGATACAGGTGGCCGAAGGGCCACTAATTTCTGGGATGTTTTACCAAAGATATATGCTGAGCCCGGTTTAATGAATGCCGGCCCGGCAGAATGGAAAACGTTTTGTAAGCAAAAACAAATTGCCATTACGGGACTGATAAAGACAATAGAAGATGCAGACCGGGACAATACGGAACATATAAAAATACTGGCAAGCGGTGATGACAAAGCGATAGTTTATCATTTTGATGATTTCATTTTTACTGACATTCCGGCCTTACTAAGAAAACATCCTGGGATCAGGAATGTTTATTTTACCCGGGGAATAACCGAAGCATTCTGGAGGTATGCCTGGAACCCGGTAATGCAATACTGTGCAGTTCATGATATTCATGAGCGGCGGTTGCTGTCCCCGTCAGTATCTGCTCTTTATCAGCACGAGGCCTATAATAAAGAAAATCATGACAAAACCATACCGAGCCTGGAAGACTACATATTGATGAGATGGCAGGAAGAATGGCATTGATAATGTTGCTTTTTGTGTTTGAAAGACAAATGAGCGCTTAATTTGGAGCTTTCATAAGCCGGCCATTTAGTTTCGCCATTCTACGCATACGGCCGTTATTGTGTTTTATATCTCGATAAAAAATGTTAAATACTATATACAATACAGGATCAATAGATTATATTGGTGGTACAAATGCCTTTGCAATGAAAAAGACAATAAGCCTTACATTTTTCTTTATACTCAGTATATCTCTGGTATACGCCCAGCAACATAAAGCTGATAGTGTTTTTAAGAAATTATCTAAGGCAAAATATGACTCTAACCTGGTAATCACTTTTGACAGTATCGGCCATTCCTTTATAAACAGCAAGCCCAAACTGGCTCACCAGTTTACCGATAAAGGCCTTGCAATTGCTAAGGAAATAAAATTCAGAAAAGGGGAGGCCCGCAGTTTAAATAACCTGGGGCTTATTTATGAAAGGACGGGGGATTATACACAGGCCTTGAATTATATGATCAAAGCCATGGAGATATATGAGGATATAGACTACCAGAGGGGAGTTGGAATATGCTTAACCAATATGTCCATCATCTACTCTGACCTGGGTGACCTGGAGAAATGCGTAGAAACTAACGTAAAAGCTAAGGATATAGATGAGGACGCCAATGATAGCAGCGGGCTGGTTACCGACTTGATAAATATTGGTGACAGCTATGAAAAATTAAACCGGCTGGATTCAGCCCTTAAGTACACTGAGCAAGGCTATCTATTAGCTAAGGAAATACGCGAAAAATCCATGATCGGTATGGGACTTAATAATCTTGGCAATATTTATTTTAAGTTAGGAAAATACGACTCCGCAAAACAAAAATACAGCCTTGCTATTCCGTTTTACAGAGATGACGAAGATGATGATGGAATTTGTGAAGTGAGCTTAGGCCTTGCAGAAGTATATAAAAATAAACGAAAGACGGATTCGTCGCTTTATTACTCCCACTTATCTCTTGAGACGGCAATGAGCACAGATAATACAATGAGGATATTACACGCAAGTTCGTTTCTGACGGATTTTTATAAAACAAAATCCACACCAGACAGTTTGTATAAATACCAGCAAATCATGTTAAGTGCACAGGACTCGCTTTTTAAGCAGGAAAAAGTAGCTCATTATCAAAGACTGTTATTTTCGGAAGAGATAAGGCAACAAAAACTGGAGGATGAAAAAAAAGAACAGGCTGAAAAGCGGACAAAACAAGTGCAATTAGCCGGCATCTCGATCTTTATCCCGGTTTTTTTCATTTTATTAATGCCTTTGAGAAAGAAAAAAGTTAACCCAAAGGTGATAAATTTTATGGGAGTATTGGCATTGTTGATGGCCTACGAATTTATTATGCTGCTGACCGAACCCTATATTGGTGCGTTGACAAATGAAAGGCCTATACTAATGTTACCCATCCAGGTCTTGATCGGGGCATTGTTAGTTCCTTTGCATCATGAATTGGAACATAAAATCAAAGTTAAATTCGAGCACACTGATAAAAAACCACATCATTAATAAGCAAGTTTTTGCTGAATATCGGGCGGATAATACTTTAGCAATTGTTGGCCTAAATTAAAAATCGCATTGAGATCTCAAGGGAGATCTCAATGCGATTGCAACATTTTTTTATAAATATTACTATTTATTGATTTTTCTTACCATCATCTTTGCTACCCATTTTGCTTACGGGTTGCCTCGCTGCTGTTTTTGCAGGGGCTGGAGCGGCAGGTTTTGCAGGTGCGGCTGCTGTGGCTGTCTTAACGCCGGCAGGCTTAGTAATTACTTTAGCAGGTGCCGGTTTAACAACTTTGGTTTCGGCCTTGGTCTTTTCAGGACTTTGAACTTGCTGGGCAATGCTAGTGGAAGCGCTTAAAAATGTGATGGCTGCTACTGCAATTATACAATTTTTTGTCATATTTATAGTTTTAAAGGATTTAAACCAAAGATATTCATTTGCATCCACCCAGTCAAGTTATTTTTTCAAAAAAGAGTTAAGGCGAGGCATTAACGAATTAACAATAAAACACATTAACCATTATATTGCAACTATATAATGAGAAAACCTATTTCCCTGATAGCTTGTTTTATAGTTTGTGTTGTTATTTTTCAATACAGGGGAACACATATGTCACTGGATTCCTCAAGAAAACTGAAAGTGACCGATTGGGATTGCCTGGGCTATTATATGTTTCTGCCGGGTATGTTCATCTACGATGATATAACGCAATTGAAGTGGCTGCCCGAAATAGACGCGAAATATTCTGTTATAGGTGGACATTTGTACCAGGCAGGTAAATGTGATAATGGGAATTATGTGGGCAAATACCTGTTGGGTGTTGCTATGATAGAAGCACCTTTCTTTTTGGCCGCACATTTCATCGCCGTACATTGTGGCTATCCACCTGACGGCTTTTCGCCACCATACCAATACGCGATTGCCTTTGCCGCTATGTTTTATGCATTGCTTTCTATATTTCTGCTGCGAAAACTTCTATTAGATTATTTCCCGGACCTAAGTGTAGCAATATCTATATGCCTGATCTGCCTGGCGACAAATTTCATACAATATGTGGCTGTGGATGGCGGAATGAGCCATGCCTATATTTTTCCGCTGTATGTATTGTTATTGTACAGTACTAAAAAATGGCATGAGCGGCCTTCGTACTTATGGGCGGGATTAACGGG
>Ga0206930_1045_pt1 | contig 29467 bp, 27 predicted proteins | sample Alteio_BWOrgHeat_20_FD_152939 | JGI IMG/M metagenome (GOLD analysis project Ga0206930, IMG submission 152939) | Enriched cells from forest soil in Barre Woods Harvard Forest LTER site, Petersham, Massachusetts, United States -... | ecosystem: Environmental > Terrestrial > Soil > Temperate forest >... | reverse complement strand
TGCTTTAACTCGCCATTTAACTCTTTTATTTCAAACAAACGGCTACCGCCGGGATTTACCTGTTCTAAAGTATATTTGGGGATAGTGTTTTCTGCAAGCTGGCTTAACATAATTCAAAGTTAACCATTGGTTAGTCAATGTTGTGTAGACCAAGTGTAAAATCAATTGTATACTAATCAACAGTAATTCTACACTATTGTATCATTAATGAAACACAATTGCACATAAAATTCTATTTTTGCAACCTTAATAAAAGATATGAGTATTGCCCTATCCGAACAGGAAATTATACGCCGCGAATCATTACAGCAACTGCGCGACCTTGGTATCAACCCATACCCTGCCGAGGCTTTTAATGTTACTGCATTTGCGCAGGATATATTGGATAATTTTGAGACTAATCCTGATACATACCAAAAAGTAGTGCTTGCCGGCCGCATCATGACGCGCCGTATTATGGGCAGCGCTTCCTTTGCCGAACTGCAGGATTCAACTGGCCGTATCCAGATTTACCTGAGGCGCGATGATATTTGTCCTGGTGAGGATAAAACCCTTTACAATACTGTATTTAAGAAACTATTGGATATCGGCGACTATATCGGCGTTAAGGGCTATGTGTTTTTGACCCAAACCGGAGAGATTTCCGTTCACGTGCAGGAACTGATACTCCTCTCAAAATCATTGAAGCCTCTGCCGGTTGTAAAGCGCGACGAGGATGGCAATATCCATGATGGTTTTACCGATCCCGAACTGCGCTATCGCCAGCGTTATGTCGATCTGACCGTTAACCCTGAGTTTAAACAGATATTCATTAACCGCTCGAAAGTGATTAGCTCGATGCGCGAGTATTTTAACTCCGAAGGCTGGATGGAAGTGGAAACACCAATCCTTCAACCGGTTCACGGCGGCGCAGCTGCAAGGCCTTTTACTACGCACCATAATACTCTGGATATGCCGCTGTTCCTGCGCATAGCCAATGAGTTGTATTTAAAACGGCTGATCGTAGCGGGCTTTGACGGTGTTTATGAATTTGGGAAGATGTTCCGTAATGAAGGCATGGACCGTACGCACAACCCGGAGTTTACTTCAGTAGAAATATATGTGGCCTACAAGGATTATATCTGGATGATGGCAATGGTAGAAGCCTGCCTGGAGCACGTAACCCGTGCCGTTCATGGCATACCAGTGGTACAGGTTGGTGAAAACGAGATCAATTTTGAAGGGCCTTATACTAAGCTATCCATGTACGATTCCATATTAAAGTATACCGGTATTGATGTATCTGCAATGGATGAGGTGGCCTTACGTAAAACCTGTGCTGATCTGGGTATCGAAATAGATGCCACAATGGGCAAGGGAAAACTGATCGATGAGATATTCAGCGCTAAAGTGGAGGCTAATTTAATACAGCCAACCTATATCACCGATTACCCTATCGAGATGACGCCGCTTGCCAAAAAGCACCGTACAAAAGAGGGACTGGTTGAGCGTTTCGAGCTGTTTGTGAACGGCAAGGAAATCGCTAATGCTTATTCTGAATTAAACGACCCTATCGACCAGCGCCAGCGTTTGGAAGAGCAATTGATATTAGCCGGCCGCGGTGACGAGGAGGCTATGGCTATGGATGACGATTTTCTGCGTGCGCTGGAATATGGTATGCCGCCAACATCCGGTTTAGGTATCGGTATAGACCGACTTGTGATGCTGATGACTAATCAGCATACTATACAGGAAGTATTATTCTTCCCGCAAATGCGGCCCGAGAAGAAGGCTAAAGCTGTTACCGCAGAAGATTTTCTGAAGATAGGGGTCCCTGCCGAATGGGTGCCTGTTCTGAATAAAATGGGCTTTAACACACCTGAGGATCTGAAAGCTGCTAATCCCAATAAGGTTTTTAACGACCTGGGTGGAATGCGTAAGAAGCTGAAGCTGGATATTTCGATGCCTGCCAAAGAGGTGGTGATGGCGTGGTTTGAGTAATTTGTGCCATTTAAATGTCCATTTTATCGCAAATTATAATCCATCAATCATGGCCTGTTTACAATTTGTTAATAAAATCATAATTTTGTTAAAACTTTTTCATTGAGAACAATGTTTAATTTTATCATTAAACACTCATGTGAAAAGTTATGACTAATTCTATCCTGGAGATCACTGAAAGCGAATACCTGATAAAGCTAAACAGGACCAAATTTGACCTGTCTTTTATCCGTAGCCTGTTAAAAATGGTTGAAGTATCCAACCCTTCTGATAATGAAGTGATGATTACCGAGCGGCATACTACACCAAGGCAAAATCACTCGTCGGAACCGGATTACTATAGTTCCATTGAAGAAAAATAGGCTTTAAATTAATCTTTTAAAGCCTATTTTTTTGATTTAGTACTGGCGGTATCCCCCGCGCACTACCTGCTTATCCATTTGCGCCAACTGACCTTTCATCATCTTTATCTGGTCGGCAAGCAGCTTATTTTTATCATCCTTAGTAGCTTCCGACAAATACATTTGCGCCTCGCGCTTGTTGCGTTTAGCCATTGCTATACCAGCCAGGCTTAATTTTGCCAATGCTATATTGTGCGACATCTTCATCCCCAATGATAGTGCCTTTTTAAAATACTTCTCAGATTTCATTGGCGCTTTGCGCGATTCCAGCAAACCGATCAATAAGTTATAATAACCATGCTGATTTTTGTATAACTGCTTTTCATAATCAGTGATCTTTGCTAGCCATTCTTCAGATTTGGCCGTATTTTCTTTCCTCAGGTAAAACTGGGCGATCAGCATATTTTCATTAAAGAAAAATGTAAGCAGAACAAAGCCACCTAAAATAAAAACCAAAATCCCCCAGCCCCAGAAACCGAAACCGCAAAGTGTAACTCCGGCGCCCATAATAACGCAGGAAATAATTAACCTAACAATATTTGACATAATTTTGTATGCTATAAAATAGAATGCAAATATCCGTTTATTTGTACTCTTAACCAACATCTGCACAAATATTTATGGCGATAGAATTAGAACAATCCTGGCTCAGCGTATTACATGATGAATTTGAGAAGGATTATATGATAAAGCTCAAACAATTTTTAAAGCAGGAGAAGGAAGCGGGATATAAAATTTACCCTAAAGGCGGCGATATCTTTAACGCATTCAATAAAACGCCATTTGATAAACTAAAAGTGGTAATACTTGGCCAGGATCCCTATCATGGCGCTAACCAGGCACATGGGTTATCATTTTCGGTACAAAAAGGGATCACTTCACCCCCATCGCTCAAAAATATTTACAAGGAACTGGTAACTGATATACATGGTTTTGCAATTCCAAATCACGGCGACCTGACCGAATGGGCCGAACAGGGTGTGTTATTGCTCAATGCGACGCTAACTGTAAGGGATAGCAGTCCAGCCTCTCATCAGAAAAAGGGTTGGGAAGAATTTACTGATAAGGTCATAAAAACTATATCGGACAAGAAAGAGGGAATCATATTTATTCTTTGGGGTGCATTTGCGCAAGCCAAAGCTGAACTCATTGATCAAAAAAAACATTTTATCATCAAATCGCCCCATCCGTCGCCATTCTCGGCTGATCGCGGTTTTTTTGGTTCGAAGCCATTCTCAAAAACGAATGCCATCCTGGCAAAGGAGGGTAAAAAACCTATTGACTGGCAGATACGTTAGTAAGTGACTCGTTAACCAGGAATAAATCAAGGGTTACAAACCACAGTTTAGCCAATCGCGAGTCAGCTGGTCACAAATAACTGGTTAATCATCAACCAATTTCCGGTAATTTCTCACCCGCTTTTCATACTTTTGAATATCAACCCACAACCTGAGCATGAAAAAAATCACGTTCGCATTTATTCTGCTCAGCTTAGCAGTAAGTGCTGCCGCGCAGCAAAAGAAAATTGACACCCTCAGGCTGGCATTAAGCAAAGCCCAAACGGATACCATGCGGTTTGAAGCTTTATACAATTTGAACATCGCATACTATATCTCCAAGCCGGATTCTTCCATCATATTCGTGCAACAAGGTTATCTGTTAGCTAAAAAAAACAACTGGGCACTCAACCAGGAAAAATGCCTTAACGGTATGGCAAATGTCTATACCAATTTAGGCGATTATGCTAAAGCTATATCGTTTTATTTTAAAGCCCTCAAAATAGCCGATGAGTTAAAAGATCTCTACCCGATGTCATTGGTGAACGACAATATAGGCTCTGCCTATATCCAGCGGCAGGACTACAAAAAAGCCCTTCCCTATTTACGCATGGCCCAAAAACAATTGAACACTTTTGCTTTATCCCATAAATTGCTTTTTAAACATAAACGCCATAAGGCAATCAGCTATTTAAACACAGGGGAATGTTACCTGGATATTCACCAGGCAGATTCGGCGGCATATTATCTTAACCTAAGTTATGAGGATTGCAAAAAATTAAATCTTACCGATTACATAGGCCAGGTTCAGCGTGACTTGGGCGAAGTAGAGGCTGAAAAAGGGAACAAAGCCGGGGCTCTTCAGTTTTTCAGGCAGGCTGTTATCAAGGATAAAGCTGTTGATGATGGCGAAGATGTAAGTATTGTTTACCTGAGCACGGCCAGCCTGTACCATAAATACAAACAGCAGGATTCGGCGGAATACTATGCGCAAAAAGCGCTCGAAGCGGCCGTGGCAGGAAAATTTGAACAGGACGTTTTGAATGCCGGGAAAATATTATACACTTTTTATGATGAGGACCATAACCTTCCGCAGGCCTATAAATATTTTAAGCTCACCACTGCCGCAAAAGATAGCCTGTACAGCCAGGATAAGGTAAAACAACTGCTATCCCTTGATTTTGATGAAAAAGAAAGGCAGCAGGAATTGCAGGTTGCGCAGAAAGAAGCGCTGGCCGAAGCGCAAAACAGGCTGCGCACGTACATTTTATCAGGCGGCTTGGGAGTATTGCTGTTACTGGCGCTAATATTTTGGCGCAACAGCAACCAGCGGAAAAAGGCCAATTATCTGCTGCAAAGCCGGAACAAGGAAATAGAAAAGCAGAAAAAAAGTGTTGAAAATGCCCTCGGTGAATTGAAAACTACCCAAGACCAATTAGTCCAATCAGCTAAAATGGCCTCATTGGGTGAGTTGACAGCAGGTATCGCACATGAGATACAAAATCCGCTCAATTTCGTCAATAATTTTAGTGAGGTAAGTGTTGAATTGCTTGCTGAGCTCAAAGATGAAGAAGAAAAAGGCAATAAGGCGGATGTCATCGCGATAGCAAACGATCTGACCCAAAACCTTGAAAAAATACGTCATCACGGCAAACGTGCCGACTTCATTGTAAAAGGTATGTTGGAGCACAGCCGTACAAGCACCGGCGAAAGGCAAATCACCAATATCAATGTTCTGGCAGATGAATTCTTAAAACTCTCCTATCACGGCCTCAGGGCAAAGGACAAAAACTTTAATGCCGAGTTGGTGACGAATTTTGATAACTCAATATCCAGGATCAATATCGTGCAGCAGGACATCGGCCGGGTGCTGATCAATTTGTTCGGGAATGCCTTTTATGCGGTGAACCAGAAGGCAAAAACAGCGGGTAAAGATTACAAGCCGACAGTGGAAGTAACCACTACGCAGCAAAATGGCTCAGTCCTGGTTTCGGTAAAAGACAATGGCACCGGTATCCCTGATAATATCCGCGAAAAGATCATGCAGCCGTTCTTCACCACAAAACCTACAGGTGAAGGTACCGGGTTAGGTTTATCGTTGAGTTATGATATTGTTGTGAAGGGACATGGGGGCACTTTGGACATCAACAGCAAAGAGGGCGAAGGCGCCGAGTTTATTGTTAAATTACCATTGAATTAAATATCCCCATGAAAAGAGCCATTACCCTTACCCTGTTATTCTTTGCCTTTTTTACCGTAAGGGCCCAGCACAAGCAATCGGATACGCTGCGCCTGGCCTTAATTAAGGCCTCCACGGATACCGCTAAATTTAATGCCCTGCACGATTTGGGGAACTTTTATTTTGGTTCCATGCCCGACTCGGCCATTGTTTTTGACCAGCGCGCATACCTCATCGCTAAAAAAAACAACTGGTTGGAGGGTCAGGCGCATGAACTCAACAATATTGCCAGCGACTACGACCAGTTAGGAGATTATGCTAACTCAATTCAATACTATCAACAGTCGTTAAGAATCGGCGAGGAGACTGGTGACGACTTCCAGATCGCCAATGCCAATGGTAATATTGGGAGCGCTTATCTTTCAAAGTATGATTATCAAAAAGCGCTACTTTATATGCTGCTTGCCCAGAAACTTTTACAGGAATACCCCAAAACCCATCATAAGAAATCCAACATCTACAATGCGGAGGTGGCGATCAATTTATCTAATATTGGCGATGTATATGTCTACTTGCACAAACCCGATTCGGCCCAATACTATCTTACTGACGCTTACAAAAAATGTTTGGCCCTCAATCGCAAAGATTTGATCGGGCCCATTAAAAGTGATTTTGGTAAGATCGAAAGTTTGAAGGGCAATCCCCGGGGGGCGTTGCGATATTTCAGAGAGGCCATTATTAGTGATAAGGCATCTGACAATGCTAATGATCTGAGTTCATCCAACCTGAATATCGCACAATTTTACTTCAAACAGAAGCAGCCGGATTCGGCTATCTTGTATGCCCAAACCGCCCTTGATGTAGCCACCAAAGGCAATTTTAAAACTAACATTTTAAATGCGGCCCAGGAACTGTACACCTACTACAACGAAGCGAATAATTTACCACTGGCCTTTAAATACTTCAAATTGAGTACCGCCGTAAAAGACAGCCTGTTTAGCCAGGATAAGGTGAAGCAGTTGCTTTCCCTCGATTTTAATGAAAAGGTAAGACAGCAGGAATTACAGGCAGAGCAGGCCAGGGCGCAAAACAGGTTGCGCATCTATGTTCTTTCAGGTGGGCTTGCAGTGCTGCTGATGATGGCAATCATCTTTTGGCGTAACAGTAATCAACGAAAAAAGGCTAATCATCTATTGCAAAAGCAAAAAGAAGAAATACAAACAACCCTGGGCGAACTGAGAACCACCCAGGCACAGTTGGTGCAGTCGGCAAAGATGGCCTCGCTTGGTGAGTTAACCGCAGGCATCGCTCACGAAATACAGAACCCGCTTAATTTTGTAAATAATTTTTCGGAAGTGAACGAGGAAATGCTTACTGAACTGAAAGAAGCATTAACGAGTGGCAATACAGAGGAAGCGCTAACTATCGCAAATGATGTCCGGGAAAATGAGAAAAAAATTCGCCACCACGGCAAACGTGCAGATTTTATTGTTAAAGGTATGCTGGAACACAGCCGTACGAGCACGGGCGAAAGGCAAATCACCAATATCAATGTTCTGGCAGATGAATTCTTAAAACTCTCCTATCACGGTCTGCGGGCGAAGGATAAAGGCTTTAATGCTGAACTGACGATGAATTTGGATAATAATTTACCAAAGATAAACGTGGTTCAACAGGACATTGGCCGGGTTTTGATAAATCTTTTCGGTAATGCCTTTTATGCGGTCAATCAAAAGGCTAAAACTGCCGGGCCGGATTATAAGCCGACTGTTGAAGTCAGTTCCGTTCAACAAAATGGCTCTATTTTGATCTCGATAAAAGATAACGGCACTGGCATCCCGGATAACATCCGCGAAAAGATCATGCAGCCGTTCTTTACTACCAAGCCTACCGGTGAGGGCACTGGCCTGGGTTTATCGCTCAGTTATGATATTGTGGTAAAGGGGCATGGCGGAAGCATACAGGTTAACAGTGTTGAGGGTGAAGGTTCGGAGTTTATAATTATGCTCCCGTCGGGCCAATAAAATCTTTCCAAATACCACCCCTATGCAATTTCTGACACTATAACTTTAGTTATAAATAAATAGCATGCCAGATGCGGCTTGTAAATGACTACATTGGCAAAACCCCTTTTCCCTCACAATGAAAAAAGCCGCTATCCTTATCTTATTACTCTTTGCCATTTTTACCGCCGCCGCGCAAAAAAAACAAATTGACACCCTGAGGCTGGCATTAAGCAAAGCCAAAACGGATACCATGCGGTTTGAAGCTCTACGCATATTGAGCCGCGCGTACTACATCTCCAACCTGGATTCTTTGATCATATTTGAACAACAAGGTTATTCATTAGCAAAAAAAAACAACTGGATAGCAAATCAGGCAAAATGCCTTAACGGCGTGGGAAATGCCTACTCCAATTTAGGCGATTACGTTAAAGCCACGTTGTTTCATTTAAAAGCGCTGAGAATATCCGAGGGTCTAAATGATATCTTCGGCATGTCAACTATTAACAACAATATAGGCTCTACCTATATTCAACAGGACGATTATAAAAAAGCCCTTACTTATTTGCGCCTGGCACAAATACAATTAAACACCTTAGCATCATGAAAAAACTTTCCTTAATATTTTTATTATTTACAGCTGCGCTAACCACGAGTGCCCAAAATAAACAGATAGATACCCTAAGGGTTGCTTTGAGCAAGGCTGCCGGACCCGATACCATACGGATGAATATATTACATGAATTAACCCGTAATTATTTCGTTTCCAAGCCGGACTCGGCCCTGATTTTTGCACATGAGTATTATGATATCGCCGTAAAACTAAAGCGGGTAAAGGACCAGGCCAGCGCCCTTAATGCCATTGCCAACTCTTATAGCACCCTGGGCGATTATGTTAAGGCTTTTTCAATATATTTTAAGACAATAAAGCTTTATGAAAATATCAATGACATACCGGGAATGGCGAATGAGTACAGCAATATTGGCAGTGGCTATACATCACAACAAGACTATATAAAAGCGCTGCCCTACTTGCGGTTAGGATTAAAAAAATGGCTCCCCTATGCACAAACCCATAAATTAACAGGACATACTCAGAAAATCCAAACGGCTATACTTTTGTTAAATATCGGTGAGGTTTTTTTATACACGCACCAGATCGATTCGGCCGACTATTACCTGCAAAACAGTTACGTGCTTTCGAAGAAAAACAATCTCCTGGACCTGTTGGGCAACATTGAACGCGACCTTGGCGAAGTGGAAGCCGCCAGGGGGCATAAAGCTGCCGCGTTTAACTATTTCAGGCAATCACTACCCGCTTCTGTGGGCCAGGAAGACGGTGAAATGCTAAGTATCACCTACCTGAGCATGGCTAATTTATATCACCACGACAAACAGCAGGATTCGGCCGAATATTATGCGCAAAAAGCACTGGAAGCGGCTTCGGCACAAGGGTATTTGCAGGACGTTTTTAATGCGGGAAAAGTATTGTATGCTTATTATGAAGAAGATCATAATTTACCACAGGCCTATAAATATTTAAAAATCACCACCGCTACAAAAGACAATCTCTTCAGCCAGGATAAAGTGAAGCAACTGCTATCATTGGATTTTGACGAGAAACAAAGGCAGGCTGACATTGAAGCTGCACACACCGAAGCTCAAAACAGGCTGCGTACTTACATCTTGTCTGGTGGACTGGTCGTGTTGTTGCTGCTGGCGCTGATATCCTGGCGCAACAGCCGGCAAAGGCAAAGGGCCAATTCGTTGCTGAAGAGCCAGAATGCCGAGATAGAAAAGCAGAAAAAAAGTGTGGAAACCACTTTAGGCGAACTCAAGACCACCCAAAATCAACTGGTGCAATCGGCTAAGATGGCCTCATTGGGTGAGATGACAGCAGGCATCGCCCACGAAATACAGAACCCGCTGAATTTTGTGAATAATTTTAGTGAGGTGAACAAAGACCTGCTGGAAGAGCTGAAAGCTGAAAGCACAAAGCCGAAAGCGGAAAGAAATGAGCAATTGGAGCTTGAACTGATAAATGACCTGATAAACAACGAACTAAAAATAAATCACCACGGCAAACGCGCAGACTTCATCGTCAAAGGCATGCTGGAACACAGTCGCACCAACACGAGCGAACGGCAGGCGACCAATATCAATGTACTGGCGGATGAGTTTTTGAAATTATCCTACCACGGTCTCCGGGCAAAAAATAAACATTTCAACGCCGACCTGGTGACGCATTTTGACACTTCGATACCGAGGATGAATATCGTGCAGCAGGACATCGGCAGGGTGCTGATCAATTTGTTCGGCAATGCCTTTTATGCGGTGAATCAGAAAGCAAAAACAGCGGGTAAAGATTATAAACCGACGGTTGAAGTGAACACCGTGCAGCAAAACGGCTCAGTCCTGGTATCGGTAAAAGATAACGGTACCGGGATCCCGGATAACATCCGGGAAAAGATCATGCAGCCGTTCTTCACCACAAAACCTACAGGTGAAGGCACAGGGCTGGGTTTGTCGCTGAGTTATGATATCGTAACCAAAGGGCATGGGGGAACTATACAGGTTAACAGCAAGGAAGGCGAAGGCTCTGAATTTGTTATTCAACTTCCATTGAGCTAAGGAAAATTACTAAATGATTGAATTATCGAATTATTGATTAAATCAGTCATTCAATAATTCAGTAAATCAATAATTAATATTCCAGCGGCACTATCGGCTCCTTTTTACTTGTCGACATGATCATCATCGTCTGGAAGGTTTTTACGACCGGTATCCGGCTGATCTTTTCCATGATCAGTTGTTCGTAGGCTTTAATATTGCTTACATAAACTTTCAGCAGAAAGTCGCATTGCCCGGTTACGTGGTGGCATTCGGTTACTTCTTTGATCTTTTGTATCTCGTCTAAAAACACCTGGATGGTATTGTTCTTATGAAAATCAAGCGATACCTGGATGAAAGTTTTTATGCCAAGGCCAAGTTTTTCTTCGTCAACAAGAGCATGATAGCTTTTTATGTACTCGGCGTTCTCGAGTTTACGTACTCGCTCCAATGTCGGAGCAGGCGAAAGCCCAATCTCGTTTGAAAGTTGCAGATTGGTTATTCTCCCGTTCTCTTGTAAAATCTTAAGAATTTGCAGGTCTATTTTGTCAAGTTCAGCAGCCATGGTAGGTACAAATATAGTTTTTCCTAAATCAACAGAATAAAATTTCTTTTAAAAGTACATAAACAAAAATAAATTTTTCAATAATATTTAGACCAATCTAAATTTTTTATTAGATTTGTTTAAATGAATACATTTACAGAAGAGAATTATTTAAAGGCTATTTACCATCTTTCCCTGCAATCAGAGAGTGTAAGTACCAACCAGATAGCTGCCTCATTAAACACAAAGGCCGCCTCAGTAACGGATATGCTTAAAAAACTGGCAGATAAGGAATTGATCAACTACACCAAATATCAGGGCGTAACGCTTACTGAACCTGGTGAAAAGATCGCCATCAGTATAGTCAGAAAGCATCGCCTTTGGGAGTACTTCCTCGTCGAAAAGCTTAATTTTAAATGGGATGAGGTGCATGATGTAGCTGAAGAACTGGAACATATTTCCTCAAAAGAACTGGTGGACCGACTGGATAGTTTTATGGGTCATCCCAAATATGACCCGCATGGCGATCCTATACCTGATAGTAATGGACAATTTAAAAGTCATGAATTAAAGCCTGTTTCAATGTTAGCTATTAATGCGGGCGGCATAATTTCAGGAGTGAGGGATCATTCTGCTGCCTTTCTGCAATATCTTGAAAAAATGCAGTTAACTATCGGCAAAAAAGTAAAGGTGACAGAAATTAATGATTATGACCATTCTGTTATTCTGCAGAAGGAAGACAAGAAAATTCACATCAGCCGCGAGGTAGCCAATAATCTGTTGATAGCGTTATGAGTGAACAAAAGCAGTCATTGGCCAATGTTCATAGCTCTGTTGGCACTGAAAATAAAATCGGCTGGCGCAAACTGATGGCCTTTATCGGCCCGGCTTACCTGGTAAGTGTCGGGTATATGGATCCCGGCAACTGGGCAACAGATATTGCCGGCGGCAGCGCATTTGGCTACAAATTAATATGGGTATTATTTGTTTCCAATCTTATTGCCCTTTTATTGCAATCGCTAAGCGCACGGCTGGGCATAGTGCGTGGGCTCGACCTGGCCCAGGCCTCAAAAAATACCTATCCCCGCTTTATCAACTTTTGCCTTTATATTCTCGCCCAAATAGCCATTATAGCCTGCGACCTTGCCGAGATCATTGGTATGACGATAGGTTTACAGCTATTATTTCATTTGCCGCTGATATGGGGCGTATCCCTGACAATAACCGATACAGTACTGATGCTCTTCCTCATGAACCGGGGTATGCGCAAACTGGAAGCATTTATTATAGCGATGATATCTGTTATAGGCCTTTCCTTCCTCATCGAGATGTTTATTGTTGGGCCGGATGTAGTTGGAATTGCCAAAGGATTTATACCAACCAATCTCTTTAAAAAAGATCCGGCAAGCCACGAAATGTTGTATATCGCGATCGGTATTATCGGAGCCACGGTAATGCCGCATAACCTTTATTTGCATTCGTCACTGGTGCAAACACGTAAGATCAACCGTTCTGAAGAGGGTATCAGATCGGCCATCAAATTCAACCTGGCAGATACCAGCATTGCGCTTAACCTTGCCTTTTTTGTAAATGCCGCGATATTGATATTGGCTGCGAGCGCCTTTTTCAGCAATGGGTATTTTAAGGTTGCTGAGATACAGGATGCCTATAAATTATTGGAACATATTTTTGGTTCACTTGCTCCTGTTTTATTCGCGATAGCATTAATCGCATCGGGGCAAAGCTCCACTATAACCGGGACACTCGCGGGGCAAATTATTATGGAGGGGCACATTAACCTGCGCATAGAACCCTGGCTGCGCCGTTTACTAACCCGTTTGATGGCTATTATACCTGCCATGTTCACCATAATTTATTTCGGAGAAAATGGCTTGGGAAGTTTGATCATTTTGAGCCAGGTGGTGCTTAGCCTGCAACTGGGTTTTGCGGTTATCCCGTTGATACACTTTACCTCTGATCGTAAGCGGATGGGCAAATTTGCCATAAGCCTTAAGGTTAAGATCCTGGCATGGGCTTGCGCAATATTAATACTTGGTTTAAATGCGAAATTAGTTTATGACCAGATAGGGGAATGGACAAAGCAATCTTCATCAGCTGCAATATGGATATATGTGTTAGTGATACCGGTAACCATAAGTATTGCAGCATTGTTAATTTATGTATTTTTGAGGCCGATCTTGTTCAAACATCATGATCGCCCAGCCCAGGTGCCGCACGGATTGGCTACAACGATAAACGACTTAACACCGATATTATATAAAAATATTGGCGTAACCATTGACTTTTCAAATAACGACAAGGATTGCATCAGGCATGCCATTATGCAGGGCGGCAAACATGCTAAATATACCTTAATACATGTGGTTGAAACAGCCGGGGCAAGTTATTATGGTACCGAAGTAATGGATCATGAAACCCAAAGTGATGCCGATAATTTGGATAAATATGTGGAGGCGTTAAAAGAGCAGCATTACAAAGCCAACGCCAGGATTGGATATGGACGTCCTGCAAAAGCCATAGCCCAAATTGTAAACGAAGAAGATATCGACTTTATAGTAATGGGATCACATGGGCATAAAGCTATTAAGGATTTGATTTTCGGGACAACAGTAAATTCGGTGCGGCACCTTGTAAATGTACCGGTGTTGGTTGTTAAACCTCAATAAGAGAGCCAAGGGTCAAGAGCCAGGAGCCAGGAAAGAAAAAACATCTGCTTTTTATCTTGATTCTTGACTCTTGGTTCTTGACTCTCTATTCATATAAATATTCGCATATTTGCAGAAATGAGCCAGGACTTATATATAAAGAATAAAAAAGCCTATTTCGAATACCAGATACTGGATAAATATACAGCCGGGTTGAAACTGCTTGGGACGGAAATTAAATCGATCCGCGAAGGTAAGGCTAATCTGAATGATGCATTTTGTACATTTATTGATAATCAATTATATGTTCGTAACCTGCACATAGCGGAATACTCCTTTGGCTCATTCTATAATCATGAAGCCAAGCGCGACCGCGTCCTCCTGCTCAATAAAAAGGAACTGAAAAAGCTGCAAACCCGGGGCGAAGAAAAAGGATTGACCATTGTCCCCCTTGCTTTATTTATCAGCGAACGCGGCTTTGCCAAGCTAGAGATCGGTCTTGCCCAGGGTAAAAAGACTTACGATAAGCGCGAAACGATGAAAGAGCGTGATACCAAGGTTGAGATGGACAGGGCGATGAAGAGATAGTTGGCCCCCAGCCCCTAAAGGGGAGCTATAAAAGCAAAAGTCTTATATTTAACATTATCGTTCCCCTTTTAGGGGGTTAGGGGGCTTACCACGCTTTATCCCCTACCAGCGGCACAAATCTGAATGTATCCAATTCATGCTTTTCGTAATCGTTGTCTGCCGTTTTGAGGATGGTTACCATTTTTTGAGTTTCTGTATCGCCCACAGGTATTACAATAATTCCTCCGACTTTTAACTGCTTCAGAAGTGCCTCGGGAACCAGCGGTGCGCCCGCTGTTACGATGATCTTATCATAAGGCGCATGTTTAAGAATGCCTTTGGAACCATCACCTAAAAAAAATTGTGGTTTGTAACCCATATAAGGTAAAACCTGGATGGTGCGTTCGTATAATTTCTGCTGGCGTTCAATAGTGTAAACTTTTGCTCCAAGCTCCATCAAAATACAGGATTGATAACCCGACCCGGTACCAATCTCCAATACCTTATCTCCCTTTTTAATATGAAGGAGTTGAGTTTGATAAGCCACAGTATAGGGCTGCGAAATAGTTTGTTCCTCTCCTATCGGAAAGGCAATATCCCTGTAAGCCTGGTTCCAGAAGGTTTCATCAAAGAAATAATGGCGGGGCACCTTGCCAATGGCTTTTAACACATTTTCATCTTCAATACCCTTCCCCTTTAATATATCAACCAGCTTTTTGCGGGCGCCTTTTTCACGATAATTGTCTACGAATTTGTAAGACACGATTTTGGGATTTGATTGATTATAGTGATACTATTTTATTTTAAAGGATGATCTTTAGGGTTAACTAACTTCTTGTTGTATACCCTTTTAAAATCCAGGCTTAATCCGCCAAAATTTATCAATAATCCATTTGCAATATTATATACTTCCAGGTAATTTATTGCTTGATTTTTATGAACATCTTCGATTTTTTCAAATGCCTTTATTTCCAGCATAATACAATTTTCAACAAAAAAAATCCACGCGTCTTGATCCTATTTGCTGCCCTTCGTAGATGATTGGCATATCTTTTTCTTTTTCAAACAGGAGCCCATTAGAAGTCATCTCAATAGCCAAGGCTCTTTGGTAAATAACCTCGGGGAAGCCATTTCCCAAAGAATTATGGACTTTCATTGCACAACCAATGATCTTGTGAGTTATGTCATTAACTTCCATTTTAAAATCTTTAAATCGTTCATCCTGCAAATCATTACAATCTTATAATCGTGTCAATAGGGATCGACATCCGGTTGAACAATACTCCCTTTGCTCAATTTTGTAGTTTGAAACTGGGTGATCACATCCCGAATAATTGCCTTTGTTTTATTGATAGATACCCCATCCTTTTCAAACTTCAGCATAATAGATTTGATGTAATAATTACGGATACGGCTCACGAGAGGGAATTCCGGGCCAATTACCCTGTCACCAAAATTTTTACGGAGCTCAGTTGCGAGATATTCTGCCTGGTTGTATAGTATTTCGGGATTTTTATGCTTGATATCGAGATTGATGATACGGTAAAATGGCGGATACTTAAAGCTCTTGCGCTCGGTCATTTCTGTAAAATACAGATCCTGGTAATCGTTTTCTATTACCTGCTTAATCACCCTGTGATTTGGGTCGTAGGTTTGTATCACTACTTTACCCTGTTTGCCTCTTCGCCCTGCCCTGCCGCTTACCTGTGCCAGCATCTGGAAGCTACGCTCATTGGCGCGATAATCAGGATATTTTAACAGGCTATCCGCATTGATGATACCGATGACGGTAATATCAGAAAAATCAAGCCCTTTAGCCACCATTTGCGTGCCTACAAGAATGTCGATCTTCTTTTCCTCCAGGTCATTCAAAATATTTTGCAGCGAATTTTTTGAACGTGTGGTATCCAGGTCCATGCGGGTTATCCGGGCATCTGGTAATAACATGCTCAACTCATCCTCTACTTTTTCTGTTCCGAAACCCTTATATTCCAAATGCGTTGAGCCGCATGCGGGGCATATTGATGGCGAATCCTCCTTATAACCGCAATAATGGCAATGCAGTTTACCGCTGCTTTTATGATACGTTAAGCTTACATCACAATTGATACATTTTGGGGTATAGGCACACACCTTGCAGATGAGCAGAGGGGCATATCCCCGGCGGTTTTGGAATAAGATCACCTGCTCCTTTTTAGCAAGGGCATCTTTCATATCCTCCATCAACACACTTGTAAAGTGTGATTGCATGGTTTTCTTCTTGGTTTCCTCAGTGATGCTAACCACTTCAGTTTTTGGTAATTGTACTCCACCGAAACGTTCTGTCAATTCAACCAAACCGTATTTATGCAGACGTGCATTGTAATAGGTTTCAAAGGATGGTGTAGCCGAACCCAGTAGCACTTTACCCTGGTACATATTTGCCAGGTAAATAGCCGCATCCCGGGCATTGTAGCGCGGCGCAGGGTCGAATTGTTTGTAGGATGTTTCGTGTTCCTCATCAACAATGATCAATCCCAGGTCATTAAAGGGCAGAAAAACTGACGACCTCGCACCCAAAACAACTTTATACTCATGATTCAGCACCTTTTGCCAAACCTCAACACGCTCGTTATCATTAAAACGGGAATGATAAACACCAATATTGCTGCCAAAATATTGACGCAGGCGTTCGATAATGTGGGTTGTAAGTGCGATTTCGGGCAGCAGGTAAAGCACCTGCTTACCTGAATTGATCATCTCTTCAATCAGCCTGATATAGATCTGTGTTTTGCCAGAAGAGGTAACACCATGCAATAAAACCACATCCTTTTCCTTAAACTGATCCTTTATATCCCGCAATGCATCGCCCTGTTGTTCACTTAGTTGAAAATCACTATTGAATTCCTCTTCGTCAAAATATAAGCGGCTAACGTTCCTTTCCTCGGCAATAAATATTTCCTTTTCGATCAATGATTTAATACTTGCATCCCCTGCGCCACTTTCGTCGATCAGTTCATTTTTCGAGATCACCTTTTGATGCCGGGCCAGTTTGATATAGGCCAGCAAAGCATCTGCCTGTTTGGGAGCACGCTTTTCGAGTATCGGGAATAACTCCCGCAAATTATCCTGGTTGTTATAAATTGGATTCAGGATAAGAAACGTCCGTTTCCTCGGTTTGTATCGTTCACTCACATTCTCTGATATATAAATGATGTTCTTTTCAAACATCGATTTCAGGATCGGCATTACCGTTTTTTGTCCCAACAGCTTCACGATATCACCTACCGTAAGTTCAGGCTGTAACTCTAGCGCCTCGACAATCAGGTATTCTTTATCATGCAAAGCGGATTTATCAATCTCAAAATCCTTGTTGAGCGTTACTTTGGTTTCGCTCGCCAGTTTTAATGCTGATGGTAATGCTGCGTTCATTACCTCGCCCATATTGCAGAGGTAATACTCAGAAAGCCATTGCCAGAATTGTAATTGTTGTTCAGTAACCAAAGGACGATCGTCCAGCACATCCATTAAATACTTTGCTTCATACTTTTCGGGAGCCTGGTTGCCTATTGATGCTATGATAGCTGTATACAGCTTACTTTTGCCGAATTGTACCACAACCCTTTTGCCAATCGCAATCGCATCATTCAACTGAAAAGGCACCCGATAAGTGTAATTCTTCGCAATCGCCAAAGGTAGTATCACCTCAACAAAAAGCGTTTCCCTATCGGTATGTTGTACTTCGGCAAATTCAAGCATCTTATTTTTCACGCTTTGTTTGTTCTCAACGGTGTTCAAGAAACCGCTCCGCTTTGTTTATTTCTGAAAGCAGCCAGGCCCAATGTTATCCAGCCGGCAATAAATAATAACCCGCCAAGCGGGGTTATGGGTCCCATTATTGCCAACCAATTCCATCCTATCAGATCACGGCAGGCAAGCAGGTATAATGAGCCTGAAAAGAATACAATACCAAAGGTGAATAGATAATAAGATATCCGAATCAGACCATTTTCAGACTTTGCAAAGGTTGAAAGAAACAACAGAGCGAAAACATGATAAAACTGGTATTGCACAGCGGTATGCCAAATTTCGAGTTGTTGTTCAGTTAAGAGCCCCTTTAATCCATGCGCTGCAAATGCACCTGATATCACCCCCAGCGTACCAAGAATGGAAGCTGTAATAATTATTTGTCTGTTCATTAGGATATAAAGTGCTAAGTTACCAATTGAAAGTATTACTTTACGGCTGCACTGTAAAAATCTACCTTTGTATGATTAGCAGCCATGAAACGACTAATATTTGCCACCATAGTATTATTGATAGCTACCGTGTTGGTAACCGTTTTTTATTTTAGAAATTTAAATAACACAACGCAGCATACCAGCCTGGTTTTGCGCACCATACCCAACAATGCTTCCCTGATCTTTGAATTTAATAATGAAAAGGGGTTCTACGATATTTTTACTGATAATAAGCTATTCACCAATATTATTGGCGAAGAAAAAATGGCCGAATTGGCCGAGTTGAGGAAATTAATATTATTAAACCCCTTATTTCAGCCTTATTTAAGCGGTCAAAATGTATTTATTTCCCTGCATCCACAAAATGGAAATGATATTGATTTTTTACTAACAACCTCCATTTCCAAAGGATTTGAATTTGAGCTGTTTGACCAGATATTAAAACAACCCAAAAGTGGTATTGTCATTAATACCGCAAACTTAGCAGGCAAGCAGGGTTATACCATTTACCTTAACGATCTGAAGAAACGGTTCTATTTAATTGAAACTGATGAACATACCCTATCAGGAAGCTTTTCAAAGGACCTGATTGAAGCCTGTGCAAAGTATGATTATAAAAAAGAGAAGCAGGCCTTTGTATTATTGTCTGACAGGCAAAGCTCTAACTCCCTCGCCAATTTGTATGTTAATTACGAGGCGCTGTCGCCATTATTTGAACAGTTATTTATCAATAAAAACGTAGATTTTTTCAAAAGCTTCAGGCAATTACCGGCTTTTGCCGCCCTGAGCCTGAATTATAAAAGCGATGCATTGATGTTTAATGGTTCAACCCAGCTTCATGATGGCTTGGCAGGCAGTTATCTAAATATATTCAGCAACCAGCAGCCTGTTATAAATCAGTTAAAGGAGATATTCCCATCAACAACTGCATACTGCATAAATTTTTCCGTTTCTGACCCGAAACGATTTGAGTCGGACCTGTCGGACTGGCAATCGAACAGCAATTTAAAAACAGAGAAGACAGCGATTTTCAATAAAATTAAAACTGAAACCGGGATTGATCTAAAAGCTGAATTTACCCGTTTACTTGGTAATGAATTTGCCTTGGTAACTACACGTTACCAGGAAAAAATAGCTATTATACAGGTTAAAGATGGTTCAAAAATGCAAACGCTGCTGGTAAATATGAGCAAAATGAGCGGTGCCAACACCGGTCAGCTTAATTATGATAAACTACCTCAATTATTGTTAGGCGATGCTTTCGGCATCCTTAAAAAGCCCTATTTTAAGGTAATGGATAATTATCTGGTGTTTAGCAATAGTACATCCGAGATCGCCAGTTATGATGATAGTTACATCAACCACAAATTCATAAATAAAACAGATGGCTATAACGCCTTTAATGAGTTGCTTTCTGAAAGAAGCAATATTTCATTTTTTGTACAATTAAAGAATACACTACCATTGTTTAAGGAAGAAATGAAGCCTGAATTTTATGATTCATTTGAAAACTCAGTACCTGGTTGGAAAAATTTTTATGGTGCCTCATGGCAATTTACATCATCTGAAAAAAATTACTACACCAACTTCTGCATGAAGATGACTATTGACACAGCAGCTGAAAAAAAATAGTTTTTTCAAAAATATAGTCATCGCACACAACTACTAAGCATTAAATTTCGTTTAAAGCAGTTAGCTGTTATTTTTTAATTTTTAGTATAAATATAGTTTTTGAAGTTTATCTTTAAGACCTTTAGCATATTTAGTATAGCCCCTTGCATGATATAATGAAGAGAATTCTATTTACTTTTTGTATACTATTAGTAGCAGCAAAGGGCTTTTCGCAACAGTTTTCCCAGTACAATACGGGCACATTGTATGACTCGTTCGAGCATCCGGCGCAAAGGTCATTTGTACCTGATACGAGCAAGATGTATGCATTTAATTTTTTAATACCTAATCTGGACGGGAATTTCTTCCTGACTGGTGATGCGCAATCAACTCTGGTGAGCAGGGCCTTTGGCGGCAAGTACAATAACGCTGCATTACAAATTGGCGCCGGTAAATTTAATAATGCAAACGTCGACGCCGGTGTTTACACCATCATGTTCAAAGCATTTACAAGTTTGAATGGTGACGAGGAAATTGGTTTTTTTGCAGACACAAGGGCTGAAGGCCGGGCGAAAGTTTCTGATGAAACAATATCACTCCTTAACGGCACCAAAGCCTTTACTAACAATACCTACGATAATATTTTTAACGATCATTATAACTACCAGGTTTACAATTCAATCGGTTTTTCATACCGGGAGAAATTGAGTAAACAGGTTTCTTTCGGCTTTAAAATAAGTGCGTTGCTGGGAATTGAGTACAGTAAGATGGACATTAACGAATCGCATATCAGTTTTGATAACGCAAACGATGCAGCCACACTTTCATTAAGAGGTAAATATAATTTCAGCCAGGGTCCCGGGAAGTTTGATGCACGAAGCTTTTTACCCACAACCCGCAGCCCTGGAGCATCCATTAATTTAGGCACATCATACCGCACCGAAGAAGGTATAACCTTCCAGGGGAATATTAAGGACCTGGGCTTCATCCATTGGTACAGCAATTCCAATATTTATGATTTTAATAGTTCAGGAACTATTGATGGCTTGTCGACCCCAAAAAGAGAAAATAATATTTATAACGGGATCATTAACATTGCAAAATCGTCGGGCACCGTTGGTTCGTTTACTTCACCTACTGACGGCAAGTTTGAACTAAGCGCCACAAAGACCTATTTCCTGGATGACGATAAAATGTTTAAATATCTTCCGACACTGATCGCCTCAAAAGAATTATTTTATAATGGGTTTACCGGGGCATTGGTTAACCGTTTTCAATATAAAAACTATAATGTGAGCTTAACCGGGTCGTACGATAACCTGAATCTGTTTAATTTCGGGATGCAATTCATGATCAAGTCAAATAATCTGGAGTTCTTTATCGGCAGTGAACGTCTTATTCAAACCGCCGGCTTTGTAAGCGCAATTAATAATTCAGCATCATATGCCAACGGCTCATTTACCGGCGCTGATTTCTATTTGGGTTTTGCCTTAAAATTCGGGCCAGTAATCGAACATCCATTAAATGCCAGTACTATCCCGAACGGCGAAAAAGGCTTTTTTGGCCGCTTATACAACCGGCTGTTCAAGACCAATTGGTAATTAAACTGATTTTTTACCGGCAATAAAATCTTTCAGGTAATAAGGCTCAAAATAGGCAGTATCCACAAAATCATTTGCCTGGTACTTTTCAGCTGCCATTTTAGAGAGGTGTCTGGCTGAATTTGTAAAGCTTGTTATGATTTGAACATTAGGGTTCGTTCCGAGTATTTCCTGGCATTTCCAGGCGCCATCTCCAAAAAATATCATCCGGTTAGTTTGCAGAAGATCGCTATAGCTATTCTCGTCAAGTATTTCTGCCGAGGTCGGTCTGATCTTTTTTCCATTTCTATCAAAAACAGCCGTGAAAACCTCCATTCGCCTGGCATCTATCATCGGGCAAAGTAAAATACTGTTGCCATCAAATGTATTTTCAACTATCATACCGGTGGTCATAGCTTCGAGCGTTTCAATCGCTATGAGTGGTTTATCCAGCGCAAAGCATAGTCCTTTTGCCGTCGATACACCTATACGTAAACCTGTATAAGAGCCGGGCCCACAGCTCACGGCAATGGCATCAAGCTGATGATAACTCTTGCCCGTTGTTTTAAAAAGCTCATCAATAAATATGGTGATCGCCTCTGCATGCGCATTACGTTGCTCCACCTCCTTATAAGCCAAAACGCTTCCCTTGTCTGCCAGGGCGACAGAGCATACGGTTGTTGCAGTTTCTATTTGTAATATCAGGCTCATTTATAAGTTCTAAGTCGTAAGTTCTGAGTCGTAAGTCTAATTGCCTAAACTGAGATAGCTCCTAGCTTATGACTTTCGACTTCGGACTTAATTACGGTACCGGATCATGTCCATGCCCTCCCCATGGGTTGCAGCGGGCAATGCGTTTTAAAGTCAGCCATCCTCCCTTAAAGGCTCCGTACTTTTTTATCGCTTCGGCACCGTATTGCGAACAGGTAGGTGTATAGCGGCATGAAGCGGGGTAAAGCGGGGAGATAAGGTACTGATATATTTTGATCAGAATGATGAATATCCATCCTATTATCGTTTTTAATATATCTGCAATCACGCTCACTTTGCAATTTCCCCTGTTAGCTGTGTTAAAAGCTTTAACATCTTCTTTTCGATAAAATCATAGGGCGCTATTTCCTTTCCTATGTAACCTATTGAAAATACAATCTTCTTGCCGGCATTGCCTAATGACGAATACAAATGCTCCTGCTTATGCAGACGATAAGCTTCGCGGATGCGGCGCTTTATTAAATTACGGTCAACAGCACGCTTATAGCGCTTTTTTGAAACCGAGAATAAAACCTGTGCCGGAAATAACTGCTCATCCTCAACAATAAGCCACGAAACTTTAAAGGGATAACATAAAAAAGAAGAACCGTTATGAAAAAGCCCGTCAATCAGCCTTTTATTACATAAACGTTCTTCTTTTGTAAAAGTGTATGTCTTGCTCATGCCTGAACCGCAATTTAAGAAAATAACCGGCCCGAGCCCCTATAAGGAGAAAGCAATCAACTTATGCCTTGTGCTGGCGCTCGTCAGAAACAGATAATCTTTTTCTGCCTTTCGCCCTTCTTGCCGCTAATATTCTTCTGCCATTTGCAGTTGACATGCGCTCACGGAAACCGTGCTTATTTCTTCTTTTTCTTTGAGAAGGCTGAAACGTTCTTTTCATTGCTATTTTATTCTATTCGTCGTTTTTAAAAACAAGAGTGCAAATGTAGTGTATTTTTTAAACTTATCAAACACAATTATACTAATTTGCTTAAGCCCATTATATCTTGTAATTTAACAGTTTCCGGCATCATAATATTAAATCTTTCCTGCATGAAATCATTGATAGTTCTTCTCATAGCGTTCTCACCGGTTTTTGCTTTTTGCCAGGAAAGCTTCTCCTCTCATTATAAAATCTATGATACTAAAAATCAAAAATTGGTATCAGTTGATGATATCATCGGTAATATGGACAAGGCAGATGTATTATTCTTTGGCGAAGAGCATAATGATTCAACCTGCCATGTACTTGAATACGAATTATTTAAACAACTCACCCAAAAGTATCCCGGTAAAGCAGCCTTATCCATGGAAATGTTTGAAACTGATTGCCAGAACGTATTGAATGAATACACTGGCGGTTTGATACGCGAAAAGAATTTCATTACTGAGGCCCGCGCCTGGCACAATTATAAAGATTATCGCCCCTTAATCGAGCTGGCAAAAACCGATCATATTCCGGTTGTGGCCGCAAACGCTCCAGCTCGATATGTTAACATGGTTAACAGATTGGGGTTAAACAGCTTGCAAAACCTGGATGCCATTGGAAAATCATGGCTCCCTCCTCTGCCGGTTGATACGGCTACCGGGGCTTATTATGAAAAGTTCTTACAGGTTATGGGTGGCCATAGCTCCATGGGTGGGATGCAAATGTACCAGGCGCAAAACCTTTGGGACGCAACAATGGGATGGTCAATAGCACAGTTTTATAAAAAACATCGTGATTTTAAGATATTGCAGCTAAACGGTGGTTTTCATAGTGAGGAAAAACTGGGAACTTCAGCACAACTGATTAAATATGCCCCTAAAACAAGAATATTAAATATCGCCTGCTTCTCTGATGATGGATTTGATAACCCGGACTGGAGCAAATACAACCATAATAACGACTATATTATTTTAACTGATCCCAAATTACCTAAAACGTTTTGATCCGGATTTCTATCCGACATTTATTAATACTGTCTTAAAAGTATGTAAGTATTTGTTTAAAAGCATTTTATTGTCATTATCTTTATATTACAAACCTGAAATCATATGAAAAATAAAATATACTTGCTGATGTTGATAGCGAGTTTATTTCAATTCATGGCATGCAAAAAGGATTCGCAAAAGCAACAGTCGCCGGCACAACAAAGTATCGAGAACGGGCTGCTAACTTTCTCCATTAATGGAGAACTGCTTAATGCTACTATTGATACTGTAAAAAACCTCATTTCGGTTGTAATACCGCGCACAATGGACTTACACAGCCTGAAGGCAAATTTCACGCTTGCTAACCAGGTAAATGCATCCATTGGTAGTACTGCAATTACCAGCGGGTCAAATGTCGATTTCAGTAAAATAGTTTATATCACTATTTCATCAGCTGATAAAACACGTTTAACAACATTCCAGGTACAGGTGCAAACAGATCTGCAATATTTTGGAGTTTCAGGGAATATACTTGCGGAGAAAAGTTTAAACAAGGATTATAACTATTATTTCGACCAGTTTGACGGAAGTCCGTACCAGGCAGTAAATTGCGGGCCAACGGTAACTACAATGGCTATTAAGCTGGCGGATTCAACCTTTACCAAAAAGCCGGTTGATGCAAGGAATACCTACCTGGAAAATGGAGGCTGGTGGTCTACCAGCGATGTTGGCAGTTATTTAAAATTGAATGGCATTAATTCCGAAACGGATACGTTGAGTAATCTCGACAGCCTTGTGAAGGCAAATATTGATAAGAATAATTCAGTTATACTTTGCCTGGATATGTATTATGTGCTGTATAATACCATCTATTATCAGCACACGGAGAAATTTTACATAACATCTGATCCAAACTGGGGGCATTTTTTATTGGTCAAAGGATATAAGCAAACGCAAAACGGCTTTTATCTTGAAATATATGATCCATACTCCCAGGGTAAAACCTATACGGTTATCACTGCCGGGCAACTTGAGGGTAAAGACAGGTATTATTCCCCTGACGGGATAATCCAGGCAACAAACATTTGGTGGCGTTATGCCATTATTGTTGCGCCAAAGGGGCAGCAGGTTACCGCTTCGGCCTCAACAAGGTTAAGTGTTAATAGTATCAGTAAAAATAAACCAATACCGGTAGCATACGGAAGGTAATTATTTTTGCTGCTTTGCCAGTAAATCCCTGATCTCAGTAAGTAAAGTTTCTTCTACTGTAGGTACCGGATCGGCAACAGGAGCGGCTTCCTCTGGTTTTTTGAGTGAATTGATGGCTTTGACGATCATGAAAATACAAAAAGCAATGATCAGGAACTCAATCATAGTATTGATAAAATTTCCATAATTAATAGATACATCGGCTATCTTTTTTGTGGGATCGCCTGGTTTTATCAGGATTTTCAGGTTTTTAAAATCGATACCACCGGTAAGATACCCAATAGGCGGCATAATCACATCATTTACCAATGAAGTTACGATTTTACCAAAAGCAGCGCCGATGATAACACCTACAGCAAGGTCAACCACGTTGCCCCGCATCGCAAATTCCTTAAATTCTTTTCCAATTGCCATGAGATAGTTTTTTAGTGATAATCTAAGATATTAAAATATTCACTTGTCCGGGATATTTATTTCGGTTTTTAATTGAACACTTATTATTTTTTTACGTTTAAGGGTAGTCGTTGAGTAACAATAAAGTTAATTTTTTAAGTTTATGTTAATTGATGTATTTTTGGCCTTATCTGATTTATGCTTAAACAAAATCTTCAACAAAAACTCTTACAAAAGCTATCGCCTCAGCAGATACAATTTATAAAATTGCTGCAGGTACCCACGGTATCGCTTGATACGCGTATAAAGGAGGAGCTCGAAGAAAATCCGGCACTTGAGGATCTGAGCCTAACCAATCTTAATGAGCCGGAAGAACAATACCCCGATCGCGACCCCGAAGAAGAAACGTACAATAGTGACGAGGATAACAGCCCTGCCGACGAATTTAATATAGATGATTACTTGCAGGATGATAATTTAAACGAATACGGTTCGCGATATGATCAAAATGGGGATGATGAGGAAGACAGAAAAGAAATTCCGATAGCCGTACAAACTTCGTTTTTTGAAAATTTACAGGCGCAACTCGATTTGCTTCCCTTATCAGACAAGGATTTCAGAATAGGGCAACAAATTATTGGCAGTTTGGATGATGACGGTTACCTGCGCAGATCGATAACCTCACTTACTGATGACCTTGCCTTTTCTCAGAATGTAATGGCCGATGACGATGAAGTAGAGGAAATGCTTAAGGTTATCCAGAATTTTGATCCACCAGGCGTTGGTGCACGCAGTTTACAGGAATGCCTGTTGATACAATTAAGAAGAAAAGATGCTGTAGCCGATCCCATAATAAAAAAGGCGATTCAGGTTGTTGAGCATTATCTTGACGAGTTTACCCGCAAGCATTACGATAAGCTTGAAAAGTCGCTTAACATGAACTCGATCGAGTTAAGGGGTGTGGTTAATGAAATTTTAAAACTGAACCCCAAACCCGGGGATTCAAATGAGGTGAACACCAAGCAAATGCAGGTGATCCCTGATTTTCATATATCAAATAATGACGGTATACTGATATTGACCTTAAATTCAAAAAATGCACCTGAGTTGCGTGTAAGCCGCTCCTACCAGGAAATGTTTGAGCATTATGATAAGGCATCGCAAAGGGATAAAAAGCTCAAAGAGGCTGTGCAATTTGTAAAGCAAAAGCTCGATTCGGCAAAATGGTTTATTGATGCTATAAAACAACGTCAGCAAACATTACTAAAAACAATGAACGCCATTATGCAATATCAATACGAGTTTTTCCTTACCGGGGATGATAAGAACCTGAAGCCGATGATCCTGAAGGATATTGCTGACAGGATTAGCATGGATATTTCAACTGTGTCAAGGGTGGCCAATTCTAAGTATGTGCAAACGGAGCATGGTACTTATCTGTTAAAGTCGTTCTTCTCGGAGGCGATACAAACGGAGAGCGGTGAAGAAGTTTCAAACAAGGAAGTTAAGAAGATCCTTGAGGAACATATTGGCGCCGAAGATAAACACCACCCATTGGCAGATGAAAAACTGACCGAAATATTAAAGGACAGCGGCTATAATATTGCCCGTCGTACCGTTGCCAAGTATCGCGAACAAATGAATATCCCGGTAGCAAGGTTGAGAAAAGAGCTATAGGCTAAAAACTATCCTTTTTATTTGAATATAGAACATCGAATTTTAAATGCCGAATATCGATTAGATTCTTTCAGTATTGGACATTCAAAATTCAGTGTTCGATATTATTTCTCCACTTGGTTTTCAGATGTTAGAACGAATGCTGCGGTGATACTACCCTGCTCCTATTATTAAGCAAAAGCCCTATTACAATTTCGTGTGTACCACTGCTTACCGTACTTAACTGTGAGGTGGTGTAATCATAAGAATAGCTTATATTAATCAGCGAGCTGATATTGAAGCCTACAAGGCCTGCAACTGCATCCTGGTTGCGGTATGATGCTCCGATCCAGAACCTGTCGCTGAAAGTAACCTTTGCAGTCAGATCAAATGCTGTGGGAAGCGGGCTGATGATCTTTACCAGGGCAGAAGGTATCAATGTAATATCATCCGACAAAAAAACCTTTATGCCGCCTGTTAGCAGGTATTGAGGCGTTGTTTTTTGCTGATTGATGGCATGAGTGGTACTAAAGTATAGATTTTGCGGTAACACCTGCTGTGCCGAAATACCAAAATAATAGGTTGAAGAATATCCCCAAATGCCTACGTTGACGTCGGGATTCCATTGACTATTATTGCCGTTAGCAATTGCCGGGTCTATTTGGGTATCAGGCAGTGTAAGCCCGACCGTGTTGAGGCTCACATGGTTCAGCCCTGCTCCAACCCCTAGAGCAAGATTAAAATTACTTGCCAGGCCCAGGTGATAGGCATAGTTAATATCAAAAGTTGAGGTGCTTATTTGTCCCGCCTGATCGGATAATATCGTAAAACCCAACCCATGATGCGGCTCAGAGGCCTGGTAGGTTTGCGTATAGAGGCGGCTATATGGGTTTGCTTCGTTACCTGGTGAAGCAGCCGCGGCATCGCCTTGTACAAAATTAGATCCAAAAGGTGCGCTGAATGTGATATAGCTGGTTACCGGTGCACCCTGCAATCCGGTCCATTGGCTCCTGTATCCTGTTTTAACATCTATATAATTTTCAATACCGGTTACTGCGGGGTTGATGAGTAAATTATTTAAAACATATTGGGTGTATTGTGGCTTTTGTTGTGCCTTAACCAATTGCATCGCCATTATAAAAATAAAGACCGTATATAGAAGTTTCTTCATTTCAATTAATAATGGTTACATAACCCTAAACAATTTCAAGGGCTTTTTTTGGGTTTTTTTATGAATTGTAATAATGCGTACCTGTGTGTAAATCTGCAAATTATCCACCAAGGGGGTACATACCCACCTACGAATATAGTTGTTATAGGTATTGGTTGTATATCCTGACGGTATTATTTGGATAGATTAACGGGAAAGAAACATTTAAATTACAGAAATGTTCAGAATAAAATTAGTAGTACAGAGAAGAAATCAGATGCGGGATTTATTAAGCATATCCAATTCCATATTAGCTACCTGTAATTTATAAGCCAATTCCTTATTTTCTTTCCGCAAATGATATATTTCAAGCGCATTTTGAATATACAGCTTAAGCTCATCATTTTGCCAGGGCTTAACCAGGTATTTATAAACCTGGCCGCGGTTAATCGCATCCATCACAGCGTTCATATCAGAGAAGCCTGTCAGTAATATTCTGATAGTATCCGGATATACAGTTAATATAGATTCAAGAAATTCAATGCCTGTCATCCCCGGCATGCGCTGGTCAGTGATGATTACACCTATTTCGTTTGCATCTAATATTTTCCTGCCCTCCCTGGCTGAATGAGCAGTATAAATATTAAAATCCCGCCTGAAAGCTGCTTTAAAGCTATTCAGGTTATTAATCTCATCGTCAACATATAGCACTCCAAATGACATATTTCAAATTTTAATTTAATCGCTACAATGA